>Ga0160422_10001541_pt1 | contig 14419 bp, 28 predicted proteins | sample Fk160mmetaG_FD_108192 | JGI IMG/M metagenome (GOLD analysis project Ga0160422, IMG submission 108192) | Marine microbial communities from the Central Pacific Ocean - Fk160115 60m metaG | ecosystem: Environmental > Aquatic > Marine > Oceanic > Photic zone | place: The Central Pacific Ocean...
AATATATCGATGGAGGTCAACCTAATCGCGCCTATAGCTATGGATGAGGGTCTTCGTTTTGCAATTCGAGAAGGCGGGCGTACAGTTGGCGCTGGTGTTGTCTCTAAGGTAATCGAATAAACGGGGTTAGATGAGAAGTTGAATCTAGCCTCCAGAAGCAATTTTACTGGGGATAAGTATGGATAGTCAGAATATAAGAATAAGGCTGAAGGCTTTCGATCACAGAGTATTAGATCAGTCTACTGGTGAAATTGTTAATACAGCCAAGCGGACAGGTGCTCAAGTACGAGGTCCGATTCCCTTGCCGAACCGTATCCAAAAATTCACAATTCTACGCGGTCCGCACGTGGATAAAAAAAGTCGTGAACAGTTTGAGATTAGGACCCATAAAAGACTCCTGGATATTATTGATCCCACACCACAAACAGTTGACGCGTTGATGAAGCTAGATTTAGCAGCAGGCGTTGACGTAGAAATTAAGCTCTAAGAGCGGAGAAGAAAAATGCGATCGGGAATGATTGCCCAAAAAGTAGGGATGACAAGGGTTTTTGGCGAGGACGGCAGCCACATCCCTGTTACAGTTTTGAAAGTTGATAATTGCCAGGTTGTGGCCAAAAGGACACACAAAACAGATGGTTATAATGCTATCCAAGTTGGAGTGGGGACTGCGAAGGTAAAGAGAGTATCAAAACCGATGCGTGGGCATTTTGCCAAAGCGGAAGTTGAGCCGAAACAAAGGTTGCAAGAGTTTAGGGTTAGTGAGGAAGCTCTTATTGAACCCGGTGCAGAAATTTTGGTTGATCACTTTGTGGTTGGGCAGAGAGTGGATGTTGCTGGAACGTCTATCGGTAAAGGCTTTGCAGGAGCTATGAAACGCCATAATTTTGCGGGATTGCGAGCGTCTCACGGTGTAAGTGTCTCGCATAGGTCGCACGGTTCTACCGGGAATAGTCAAGACCCTGGCAAAGTTTGGAAGGGTAAAAAAATGGCAGGTCATATGGGTGACGCCCGCGTGACGACTCAAAACCTAATGGTTGTGTCAACAGACCTCGAGAAGGGTATCATATTGCTTAAAGGCGCGGTGCCTGGAGCGAAAGGCTCCTACGTCCTAATTAAAGACGCTGTTAAAGATGACGTGCCCGATGAAGCGCCCTTTCCAGCTTCAATAAAAACAGAGAGTTTAGATAATACGGCAGCACAATCTGACGATGGAGGCGCTGCCTCTCTGGATGTAATACCCGGGTCGCCAGATGAGGTTAGTGAAGAGGGAAATATTGATATAAATGCTGCTGGCGAGGATGTTGGGGACTCGGGCGGTGCAGACACGGAGTCTGACGAAAAAGGGGATGATGGCAATGAAGTGTCAAGTTAAGGACTTAAACGATAAGTCAAAAGGGGAAATTGAGCTTAAAGACAGCGTGTTCGGCGTTGAGCCTCGAAAAGATTTACTCGCTCGAACGGTCAACTGGCAATTGGCAAAACGCCGATCTGGCACGCATAAGGTAAAACTGGTTGGAGATATAAGCGGTACGACAGCAAAACCTTTTCGCCAAAAAGGAACAGGTAGGGCGAGACAGGGAAGTGCGCGAGCGACTCAGTTTCGGGGAGGGGCAACCGTGCACGGGCCTGTTGTAAGAAGTCATTCATATAAGCTGCCAAAAAAAATAAGAAAACTAGCCCTTAAGAGTGCGCTCTCTTCCAAGCAGGTCGAGGGCAAGCTTTTAGTTCTAGAAAACTTTAATGTTAGCGGAAAAACTAAAGAGCTAGTAAAAGCGATACAGAAATTTGGCTTAAAATCAGTGCTTTTTATTGATGGTCCCAATGAGAACCAAGCCTTTTTGCAAGCAGCTAGGAATATACCAAAATGTGATTTCTTGCCGTCGGTTGGCGCGAATGTGTATGACATACTGAGGCGCGACTTTTTAGTTCTAAGTAGAGAAGCAGTTCAAAATTTAGAGGAGCGTCTTGGATGAGTATGAGGCCCCATAACGCCGCGCAGGTTAAGATGACCTCTGAGCGGATGTACCAAATTATAAGGTACCCAGTCGTGACCGAAAAAAGCACGTTGGGGTCCCAATACGGCCAAGTGACATTCGTAGTTGACTTGTACGCGACCAAACCGGAAATAAAAGTTGCCGTGGAAACTCTTTTCGACAGAAAAGTTAGGGCAGTTAACACCTTGCGTCAAAAGGGTAAGCTGAAGAGATTCAGAGGCCGTCTTGGTAGGAGATCTGACTTCAAAAAAGCGGTTGTTACATTCGAGGATGGTGGCGACATCGATGTAAGTCAAGGAGTGTAGCTAAATGGCACTGAAGCATTATAACCCAACAACACCATCGCAAAGGCAACTGGTAACCGTTGACAGGTCGGAACTATGGAAAGGTAAGCCCGTAAAGAAACTTACGCGGGGGATGGTCAAGTCTGGTGGACGTAATAATACCGGTAGAGTAACTATGTGGCATCGCGGAGGCGGGCATAAACGTAGATATAGAGTAGTAGACTTTCACCGTAAGAAATTCGATATACCAGCTGTGGTGGAGCGCATAGAATACGACCCCAATCGGACTGCATTTATAGCGCTCATAAATTACGAAGATGGCGAGCAATCCTACATACTAGCTCCGCAGCGCCTTAACGTTGGTGATAGGGTCGTTGCAGCTGAACAAGCTGATGTAAAGCCAGGTAATGCCATGCCACTTAAAAACATTCCAGTGGGAACGATCATTCATAATGTTGAGCTTAAAGCTGGTAAGGGCGGGCAAATTGCGAGGTCAGCGGGCACTTATGTGCAACTTGTAGGTAGAGAAGCTGGTTATGCCCTATTGCGATTGACATCCGGTGAAGTTAGGCGGGTTCGATCCGAGTGCATAGCTTCGATAGGTGCGGTCTCCAACCCGGATCAAAAAAATATCAATTTGGGAAAAGCTGGACGTAAGCGGTGGTTAGGAAAGCGGCCCGTCGTTAGGGGTGTTGTTATGAACCCAATTGATCATCCCCATGGTGGTGGCGAGGGTCGGACGTCTGGCGGTAGGCACCCTGTAACTCCATGGGGCGTCCCAACAAAAGGCAAGAGAACAAGAAATAATAAGAAAACTGACCGGCTGATAGTGCGCCGGCGGCGAAAATAAGAGAGGATTAAGATATTGGCTCGCTCTGTTTGGAAAGGCCCCTTCGTTGACGGTTATTTGCTCAAAAAAGCCGAAATTGCTCTGGAATCAGGCCGCAACGATGTTATCAAAACATGGTCGAGGCGTTCTACTATAATGCCCCAATTTGTAGGGTTGACTTTTGGCGTACACAACGGGCAAAAATTCATACCAGTTCTGATAACCGAGCATATGGTAGGGCACAAGTTTGGTGAGTTTGCGCCTACTAGAACCTATTTTGGTCACGCGGCAGATAAAAAAGCCCGTCGTTAATTTTGGAGCATATAGATATGAGTAAGACTTCAGCAGGACGTAGGGTGGGCGAAGCGGATGCACTTTCGGTGCTTAGAAACCTCCGTGTAAGTCCGCAGAAACTTAATCTAATAGCAAGTATGATAAGAGGCATGGATGCAGAAAAAGCTCTTGCGACCCTTACTTTTTCAAAGAGGCGAATAAGTAATGATGTCAAGAAAGCACTTCAGTCCGCTATCGCAAATGCAGAAAACAATCACCAGCTAGACGTTGATCGCTTATTTGTAAAGGAAGCGTTTGTTGGTAAAGCCATAACTATGCGCCGCTTTCGACCCAGAGCGCGCGGGCGAACCGGAAGATTAAGGAAGCCATTTTCACATCTTACAGTAGTAGTTAGCGAACGCCAGGAGACCGTATAATGGGGCATAAAGTAAATCCGATTGGCCTTAGGCTAGGAATAAATAGAACCTGGGACTCACGATGGTTTGCAGGAAAAGGATATGCCGACCTTCTTCATCAAGACCTGAAAATGCGCAAATTTTTGCGAAAACGGCTCCAGCAGGCGGGAGTGAGCAGGATAGTGATAGAGCGCCCAGCTAAGAGTGCTAAGGTTACCATTTACACGGCACGGCCAGGTGTGGTTATTGGTAAAAAAGGTGGTGATATAGAGAAACTTCGTTCCGAGCTTGCGAGTATGACGGAAACTGATGTCAACTTAAACATTATCGAGGTTCGAAAACCAGAAATAGACGCTAATCTCATCGCTGAAAACGTAGCACAGCAGCTGAGTAGGCGAGTAGCTTTCCGGCGAGCAATGAAGAGAGCAGTGCAATCCGCTATGCGCTTAGGGGCACTTGGTATTCGAATAAATTGTAGCGGGCGCCTAGGTGGAGCTGAAATAGCGAGAACGGAATGGTACAGGGAGGGTAGGGTTCCGTTGCATACTCTCCGTGCCGAGATAGATTATGGAGAAGCAACAGCCCAAACAACCTACGGAGCCTGCGGAGTAAAGGTTTGGGTTTTTAAGGGTGAAATAATGGCACACGATCCCATGGCTCAGGACAAACGTTTGGCCGAATTACAGCCTGCCTCAGCCCAGCGCTAGTTGCTGTTAGATAAGGAGCGTAAGAATGCTAAGCCCAAAACGTACAAAGTATAGAAAAGCCCATAAAGGGCGAATTCATGGAAATGCAAAAGGAGGCACCCAGCTAAACTTCGGAGCCTACGGGCTCAAGGCTTTAACCCCAGCACGTGTAACGGCTCGTCAAATCGAGGCCGCTAGACGCGCTATCACACGGCATATTCGACGAGCAGGTAGAGTTTGGATCCGCGTTTTCCCAGATGTCCCTGTTTCCAGTAAGCCAGCCGAGGTTAGAATGGGGAAGGGTAAAGGGTCACCGGAATTTTGGGTATGCCGTGTTAAACCCGGGCGAATAATGTTCGAGCTGGATGGTGTGCCAAGAGATCTAGCAAAACAAGCCTTTACACTTGCATCAGCCAAACTTCCCGTCGATACCCGGTTTATCGCGCGGGTGGGCGGCGACTGATACTAGGAGACTATTGTGCCAAATAAAATAGCTACTGACTTTCGAACTAAAACACCGGATGAATTGGAAACTCAGCTAGGAGAGTTGTCTAAAGAACAGTTTAACCTTCGCTTCCAAAAAGCAAATGGGCAGTTGGAAAACACAGCACGTGTTAGGCAGGTGAGACGTGATATAGCTAGAACGAAATCAATAATAACGGAAAAAAAAGCTCAGGCAGCAAAAAAATAGCCTAAATTTTTACGGGAGCAAATAGATGCCAAAGCGGGAATTACAGGGGATAGTTGTAAGCGATAAGGGCGATAAAACAGTTATAGTTAATGTGGAACGCCGAATAACGCACCCTGTTTATAAAAAAATTATCAAACGGTCGAAAAAGTTTGCAGCTCATGATGAAACAAATAGTTGTAAGACGGGCCAAACAGTAAAAATCAGAGAATGTGCACCAAAGTCGAAGAGCAAAACTTGGGAAGTCGTAGAATCTGCAAGTTAGCAAAGTTTTTTTTGGGATAGGACCTTAACAATGATCCAGATGCAATCAAACCTTGACGTTGCTGATAATTCGGGGGCACGCCGGGTGCAATGTATAAAAGTGCTAGGAGGTTCAAAACGTAAAGTCGCGGGCGTTGGCGATGTTATAGTTGTCTCGGTCAAAGAAGCTATACCGAGGGGGCGCGTAAAGAAGGGTGAAGTTTTGAAAGCAGTTATAGTAAGAACCGCAAAAGAAATTAGACGGGTAGATGGATCAGCGATAAGGTTTGATAGGAACGCCGCTGTTCTGATAAACAATCAGAACGAGCCTATTGGAACACGCATTTTTGGTCCTGTTACGAGAGAACTAAGGGCGAAGCGTTTTATGAAAATTGTCTCTCTAGCCCCGGAGGTGCTGTGATGAGTAGTAAAATAAAAAAAGGTGATAACGTAATGGTTATTACTGGCAAGGATAAAGGGAAAACTGGTGAGGTGCTGAGCGTACTTCCCGCCAAGCAGAGGGTCTTCGTAAGAGGGGTAAATATCGTTAAAAGGCATACGAAACCAAGTCAAACAGCGCCAGGTGGTATAGTTGAACGAGAAAGTGCAGTTCATTTATCGAACGTTGCATTAGTTGACCCTACCTTAAACAAAGCGACAAAAATCGGATTTCGAATACTGGAGGATGGCCGGAAGGTTAGGTTTTCCAAATCCTCGAATGAAATCCTGGACGCGTAACTTGGATTGGATGTGCTAAAAATGACGCGTTTGAACGAAATTTACACCAAATCTATTAGGCCGGAGCTACTACAGCAAAGCGGCTATAAAAATATCTTAGCAGTGCCAAAATTGCAAAAGATAGTTATCAACATGGGACTTGGTGAGGCCGCCCAAGATTCCAAAAAAGTTGCGTCTGCGGTGGCGGATCTAACTAAGATTTCAGGTCAGAAACCCGTTATAACAAAGGCCTCAAAATCTGTTGCAGGATTTAAGTTGCGAGAGGGAATGCCGATTGGTTGCAAGGTAACTCTTCGTCGAGACAGGATGTACGAGTTTCTTGATAGGCTCATAACAATTGCGTTGCCCAGAGTCAGAGATTTTCGTGGTTTAAATCCATCAAGCTTTGATGGATGTGGGAATTATGCGATGGGGTTGAAAGAACAAATTGTTTTCCCCGAAATTGATTATGACCAAATCGATACAATACGCGGAATGGACATAATATTTGTTACATCTGCAAAAACTGATGACGAGGCTCGCGAACTGTTGCGGAAATTTGATTTCCCGTTCACGGACTAAATGGGTGGAGGTATAAATGGCTAGAAAGAGTTCAATAGAAAAAAATAAAAACCGCGCAAATAAAGTCGCGATGCACGCCAGTAGAAGATCGCGTCTGAAGGCAATAGTTAACAATAGAGATCTTCCAATTGAAGAGCGCTTCCGCGCCGGTTTAAAACTGAATGAGATGCCAAGAAATGGGGCTAAAATCAGACTGCGTAACAGATGTGAAGTGTCAGGACGCCCCAGGGGGTACTATAGAAAATTTAAAATGTCTCGTATAGCACTGCGCGATCTGGGTTCAGCTGGTCAAGTTCCTGGATTAGTGAAATCAAGTTGGTAGGGGTATTGATATGACAATGAGTGATCCGCTCGGAGATATGTTGACGCGTATTCGTAATGGGCAAATGGCGAGAAAAAGTGTTATCTCTAGCCCCTGCTCAAGAATGAGGAGTAACGTTTTAGAAGTACTGAAGCGCGAGGGGTATATAAGAGGTTTTTCAAAACTAGAATCAGAGGCATCAAAAAATTCGTCAGAATTATCGATCGAACTCAAGTATTATGAGGGTGAGCCAGTAATTCGTGAAATCAAACGCGTGTCTAAGCCCGGTCGTCGTGTCTATGCCAAGATCAATGATTTGCCTAGGGTATTTAATGGGCTTGGAATTTCTATTATTTCTACCCCGAGGGGGGTTATGTCTGATAATGAAGCTAGAGCCGCTAACGTTGGCGGTGAAGTACTCTGTCAGGTATTTTGATATAGGAGGGTTATGATATGTCTCGGGTAGGTCAAAGCCCAGTAGTAGTTCCAGATGGTGTTTCGATCGAAATTCTAGATGGTATACTAACTGCCAAAGGAAAGCTAGGAGCGCAGTCGCTTCCAATATCTGGCGAGGTTAACGTCACGATAGAAGATAATATTGTTACTGTAAGCCCCAAAAATCATACCAAAAAATCCCGCTCTATGTGGGGCACTACGCGTGCGAGCATAAATAATATGCTTACAGGGGTAAATGAAGGCTTTACTGTAGACCTGGAAATTAATGGCGTTGGTTATCGAGCTGCAGTCGAAGGCAAAGATCTTGTTTTGTCACTGGGCTTCAGTAATCCTGTTCGATACCCTATCCCAGATGGTGTCACTATGAAATGCGAGCGTCCAACTGCCATCTCTATCCATGGAGGAAATAAGCAGAAGGTAGGGCAGTTAGCAGCTGAGATAAGGGCATATAGACCGCCCGAGCCTTTTAAGGGCAAAGGAATAAAATATGCCAGCGAAAATATTAGAAGAAAAGAAGGTAAGAAAAAGTAAGGGCTTTATTATGTTGAAATCAAAAGAGCTTTTTCTAAAGCGTGCGCGCCGTAATAGGCAAGCAATACGAAAAAGGGGCGAAGCTAAGTTGCGTTTATCTGTATTCCGTTCGTCTAAGAATATTTATGCGCAACTAATCGACGATCAAAAAGGTAATACTTTGGTTGCGGCTTCATCGCTAGAGAAAGACCTCAAAGGAATAATTAAATCGGGAAATGACAAGTCGGCAGCTGAGGCGGTTGGAAAACTTGTTGCAGAAAGGGCTATCAAAGAAGGGCTCAATAATGTCGTCTTCGATAGAGGAGGATATCGTTACCACGGGCGTGTAAAGGCTCTCGCTGAAGGAGCACGTGGGGCCGGTCTTAAATTTTAAAGGAAACCTTAAATGGCACGAGCAGATAGGCAGGACAGAAGTAATCGGGAACAAAAAGAAGATCCTGAATTAATAGAGAAGCTGGTCGGTATAAACCGAGTGGCTAAAGTCGTGAAGGGGGGCAGACGGTTTGGTTTTGCAGCGCTTGTTGTTGTTGGAGATGGTCGAGGGAGAGTTGGGCATGGAGCAGGTAAAGCTCGTGAGGTTCCTGAAGCTATAAGAAAGGCAACCGAACAAGCTAAGCGATCTATGGTGAGGGTTCCCTTGCGAGAAGGCCGAACGCTTCACCACGACATTAAAGGCGACTATGGCGCGGGGCATGTAATACTGCGGTCAGCTCCGTCTGGAACCGGTGTAATTGCCGGTGGCCCCATGCGTGCAATATTTGAATCATTGGGTGTGCAAGATGTGGTGGCAAAATCAACAGGATCATCGAATCCACATAACATGATAAAAGCAACGTTTGCTGCATTAAACAAAATCGGATCACCGAGGTTGGTTGCCGCAAAACGGGGAAAGAAAGTAGCCGAAGTTTTCGGCAGAGGTAGCAATGATGCTAACTCATCCTCCTAGGAAAAATAATATTTGTTGATGGAAAAGGCTGATGGCGAGAGACAAAAAAGACACATCCACGATAGCGATTACGCAAATAAAGAGTGCTATAGGGCGTAAGCCAGGACAGAAGGAGACTCTTATCGGTTTAGGTCTGAATAAACTCAATAAAACAAGTGTTTTGGAGGATACACCCTCTGTCAGAGGTATGGTCAATAAAGTTAAACATCTCGTTCGCGTTGAGTGAGACAATCAACCAGAATCTGGTCGTTATAAATATTCCTAAGGAAATGTGGCTATGAGATTGAATGAAATAAGCGATAACCAGGGTGCAACAAAAGATCGGAAACGCGTAGGTAGAGGGGCTGGTTCCGGTACTGGGAAAACTAGCGGTCGAGGGCACAAGGGTCAGAAATCCCGTGCAGGGGCTACAATTAATGGCTTCGAGGGTGGGCAGATGCCAATATATCGCCGTTTGCCTAAGCGTGGATTTAAGAATCCTTTTCGTAAACAATACCGCATAGTTAATATCGATGATATTCAGAAAGCCATTGATGCTGGAAAAATCGAAGCTGGGGCCGAGTTGGACGCGCAATCCCTTCAAGACTTTGGCATAGTTGGTAAAGGAAAGTCAGGGATACGTGTATTGGGGCGGGGTAAGATCGACGTAGCTGTTAACTTAAATGTTGCAGGAGCCTCGAAGACAGCAATCAAGGCCATAGAAAAAGCAGGTGGCAAGGTCACTTTTGGTTAAAAATATAGATTAGGGTAGGTAGCATGGCGTCTGGCGCCGAACAACTAGCATCTTCTTTTAATTTTGGCGCGATTTCGAAAGCTGCCGAATTAAAAAAACGTATATGGTTCACGTTAGGTGCCCTTATAGTTTACAGGCTTGGTACATATATTCCTATTCCCGGAATTGATCCTGGGATTTTGGAAGAAATATTCGAGCAGAACGCTGGTGGTATCCTTGGTATGTTCGATATGTTTGCGGGTGGTGCCTTGGGGAGGATGACCATCTTCGCCTTAAACATAATGCCGTATATTTCAGCCGCGATTATCATGCAGCTCATGACGGCAGTATCGCCCAATCTAGAGAATCTAAAAAAAGAAGGCGAGGCTGGCCGAAAAAAAATTAATCAGTACACAAGGTATCTCACTGTTCTTTTAGCTGCTGTGCAGGCATATGGGATATCGGTTGGCTTAGAAAATATGGCAAGTGGAGGTAACTCTGCTGTTACGAACCCCGGATTATTTTTTAGGGCAACCACCGTGATCACACTCGTTGGAGGTACAGTCTTCTTGATGTGGTTGGGTGAGCAAATTACAGCACGAGGCATAGGAAATGGTATATCACTGATAATTTTTGCAGGTATTGTAGCTAATCTCCCACAAGCGCTTGCAGGTACCCTAGAACTTGGAAGAACAGGGGCCCTATCTGCTGCCTTTATAATTCTTCTGGTATTCATGTCGATAGCAGTTATTTCTTTCATAGTTTTTATAGAGCGGTCCCAGCGTAGAATTACCATACAATACCCGAAACGTCAGATGGGTAATAAAATGACAGGAGGGGAGTCATCTCATCTACCGTTAAAACTAAACGTGTCAGGTGTAATTCCGCCAATTTTTGCAAGCTCTATTCTGCTAATGCCGGTTACTTTCGCACAGTTTTCTGCGAGCGGTGGTGGGCCAGAATGGCTGAATACAGTTAACGCACTCCTAGGCCGTGGCCAGCCGCTTTATCTTGCGGTATATATTGGTCTCATCGTCTTTTTTGCTTTTTTCTATACTGCCATCGTGTTTAATCCTGCCGAGACAGCAGATAACTTGAAACGATATGGAGGTTTTGTTCCTGGGATACGGCCAGGAAAAAATACAGCAGATTATCTCGATTACGTTCTTACGCGTTTGACTGTTGTGGGAGCCATGTACCTCGCCGCAGTCTGTATGCTGCCGGAAATACTAATTAGTCAATATCAGGTGCCCTTTTACTTTGGTGGTACAAGTTTGCTAATTGTGGTAACGGTGACACTCGATACTGTTGGGCAAATTCAATCTCACCTGATAGCTCACCAATACGATGGACTAATCAAAAAATCAAAGCTTCGGGGTAGGCGAGGATGAATATTATATTAATTGGCCCTCCGGGTTCTGGCAAAGGTACTCAAGCCGTATTTATAGCGGAAGAGTTCGGTTTAAAGCAGTTATCCACTGGCGACATGTGCCGCGCTACAATGAAAGAGGATACAGATCTAGGGCATAAGGTTCGAGTAATCGTAGAGGCAGGAGACCTTGTCCCGGATGATATAATGGTGCAAATGATATCAAAACGTATAGTCAGTCCCGATTGTGTAAATGGAGTTATCCTCGATGGGTTCCCGCGCACCGTGCCACAAGCAGAAGCTCTCATGAAGGTGTTGGATTATAATAAGTTAAAGATAGACCATGTGCTTTATTTTTCCGTGGATAGTGAAATTCTATTAGAACGTATAAAAAATAGAATCGCTGAAACACCATTAGGGGAGCGGCGTAAAGACGATAATGAGGAAACTTTGAATCATCGGCTCAAAGTATATGAAGATCAGACTGCTCCGCTTCTGCCATTCTATAAAAGATACGGCGTTTTATCGACAATAGACGGAATGCTGCCTGTCGAAGAGGTAAGTTTAAAATTGAGAGACATTTTAGGGAGTAAAAGGGCTTAATGAGGGGTAACGTTATTGACTTGGTCTCGTTGATACGTATAATCCAGCGCCTTAGTATAGAAGAGTTCTTATTTGTATGGTTACGGCTTAGGGAAATGGTCTTGCTCATAAAGCAATGTTAGAACTTCAGATGTTCTTTAATTTATAGAGGAGTAGTTATTTTGGCGCGTATAGCGGGAGTAAACATTCCAACGCAAAAGAGGGTGCAGGTTGCTCTTACTTACATCTATGGCATAGGGCAAACTACGGCCTCAGGTATATGCCAAAAGCTGGGTATTCCGGCGGAACGTAGAGTTAGCGAGCTTATGGAAGACGAACTAACACGGTTACGTGAAATGATAGATAGCGATGTGGTAGTCGAGGGCGATCTCCGTCGGAAAATAGCTATGGACATCAAACGTTTGATGGATCTCGGATGTTATAAGGGTCTTAGGCATCGAAAGAGCTTACCCGTTCGGGGGCAAAGGACACACACTAACGCACGCACCCGTAAAGGCCCCGCGAAACCTATAGCAGGCAAGAAAAAGTAAAATATAATCGGTTCTTCGAAGTGGAAGAGTGATATGGCAAAACAACCTACTCAAACGCGTGTTCGGCGACGTGAGAAGAAAAATATTACATCAGGCGTGGCGCATGTTAACGCAACGTTTAATAATACTATGATAACCATTACGGATGCGCAGGGCAACGCCATCTCTTGGTCTTCAGCTGGGGCCATGGGGTTTAAAGGATCAAGAAAATCAACCCCTTACGCAGCTCAGGTTGCTGCAGAGGATGCTGGGAAAAAAGCTGCTGAGCATGGTATGCAAATTCTAGATATAGAAGTTAGTGGCCCAGGTTCAGGTCGAGAGTCTGCGCTGCGAGCCCTGCAAACAGTTGGATTTCAAGTTAATTCAATTAAAGACGTAACACCCATCCCCCATAATGGATGTCGCCCTCCAAAAAGAAGGCGCGTTTAGGAGAAAATTAGAAGCAAAATGATCCGCGGTTATCCCGGGATACTTTGTAACCGTTTCTAGAAGTAAAAAAGTAATTAGCTTTGAAAGTATAAATAGTGAGGTTTTTGCGGTGATTCAGAAAAATTGGCAAGCTTTGATCAAACCAACTAATTTAGAGGTTTTACCAGGTGGAGAACCTGGGTTAAAGGCAACTGTTGTAGCGGAACCTCTCGAGCGAGGCTACGGACTAACGCTTGGAAATGGGCTCCGACGTATACTTTTATCATCGCTCCAAGGCGCTGCAGTAACATCTATTCAAATAGATGGCATTTTGCACGAATTTACAACTATTCCAGGTGTGCGTGAAGATGTAACTGACATGGTGCTGAATATAAAGCTCATGGCGTTGCGTATGGAGGGAGAAGGGCCCAAGAAAATGCGTTTAACAGCTGAAGGTCCTGGAGAAGTTACGGCCAGCATGATAGATACTGGTTCTGATGTTGAATTAATGAACCCTGACCTAGTTTTATGTGCCTTAGATAAAGGCGCAACGTTAACAATGGAGTTCACTGTTGAGACAGGTAAGGGTTATGTCCCTGCTAACTCAAATCGTTCAGAAGAGTCACCAATAGGGATGATTCCGGTTGATGCTGTATTTAGCCCGGTAAAGCAGGTTTCTTATAAAGTAGAAAACAGCAGGGTGGGACAGGTTACAGACTTTGACAAGCTTACGCTAAATATCGAAACAGATGGTTCGATGTCTCCCGAGGATGCAATCGCGTACGCGGCACGGATAATGCAGGACCAACTTCAGTTGTTTATAAATTTTGAGGAACCAAGCCAAGCTGAAGAGAAGGACGAAGCGCAAGAGCTACCATTTAATAAAAACTTACTTAGAAAAGTTGACGAATTAGAGTTATCTGTTCGTTCAGCCAACTGTCTGAAAAACGATAATATAGTTTATATTGGTGATTTAGTTCAAAAAAGTGAGCCCGAAATGCTTCGCACGCCAAATTTTGGTAGAAAAAGTTTAAATGAAATAAAAGAAGTGCTCGGTACAATGGGGCTTTCATTAGGGATGGATGTCATGAACTGGCCCCCAGATAACATTGAGGAATTGGCTCGGAGGCTGGAAGAGCCCTTTTAATTTCATTCTAAAGAGTTAGAGAATATAAACTAGGAGTAACACTCATGCGCCACGGTAAGTCTGGGCGCCGCCTTAATAGGACGGCAAGTCATAGGAAAGCCATGTTTCAAAATATGGCTAACGCGCTCATTAAACACGAACAAATAGTAACTACCCTCCCAAAAGCAAAAGATCTTCGGCGTGTGGTGGAAAAGCTTATCACTCTAGGAAAATCAGATACTCTGCATTCTCGCCGGTTAGCGTTTTCTCGCCTCCGCGATGATGCTATGACAAAAAAGCTGTTTGACGTTCTTGGCGCTCGTTACATGGAACGACCAGGAGGATATACGCGGGTGCTAAAAGCAGGGTTCAGGTATGGAGACAGTGCGCCGATGGCGGTAATTGAGCTTGTTGACCGTGATGAAGATGCACGTGGTTTGGACTCTGGCTATATACCAGAGCCAGCAGACGAGCAGTCCGCCACAACACCTGCTGCAATCTGATAATATAACAGACTAGTTCTAACCGTGAAATCGGTTTCTTTTAACCTGAGTAAAACGCGAACGCGGGCCACTCGACGAAGTTTAAGTGACCATAACTGGCTACTCCAACATACTACCCTATAGTTGCGATTTGACCAGAATATGACAGTATTAATGGGTCTGTCACGTCTCGTTTAGGAAAAATCCTTATGACATCCCGAAAAGGTACTTTTTTCAAAATAA
>Ga0160422_10001542_pt1 | contig 14415 bp, 14 predicted proteins | sample Fk160mmetaG_FD_108192 | JGI IMG/M metagenome (GOLD analysis project Ga0160422, IMG submission 108192) | Marine microbial communities from the Central Pacific Ocean - Fk160115 60m metaG | ecosystem: Environmental > Aquatic > Marine > Oceanic > Photic zone | place: The Central Pacific Ocean...
ATTGAAGAAGTAATCGCTGCAACTTCAGCCGGTGAGATTATGGTAACGATGCCAGTAGACTTTGGATTAAGTGCTGCGTATCCAAATCCATTTAACCCAAGCACAAGTTTTAACCTTAACATGTCATCTACAGAGATGGTATCTATTGATGTATATAATGTTATGGGACAACGTGTAGATACAATTCACAATGGTGAGTTAGCAGCTGGGGTTCATTCATTTAGCTGGAATGGTGCTGAGATTGCATCAGGTGCATACTTTATTAGAGCAACAACAGCTTCAAATGTTGCTACTCAAAAAGTGATGTTAATGAAGTAAACACTTTATAAACGTTATAACAAAAAAGGGCTTCTATTATGAGGCCCTTTTTTTATTCGATAAAATTCTTTTTTTAAAGATAGTTTTTTTTATAAATTTGCATTCTAATGGCCCGTTCGTCTAGTGGTTAGGACCCAGGGTTTTCATCTCTGTAACAGGAGTTCGATTCTCCTACGGGCTACAAGAAAGCTCAGAATTTATTCTGAGCTTTCTTAGTTTATAGCTATAAAATTATTAATTATGAAGAATAAAAGTTTATATCTATCTATAAAATATATAATCTCATTAATGAGATTTTCAAAATCGATTCCAACTCATATTAAAATAACAGATTCATCTTACATTGGACTTGATGGAAATGAGCTTCCACTTAAAATTATAAAAAGTAAAAATAGTCTTAATCGTACCTTAATTATATTCCCTGGAGCTTCTCCTACGGCAGAAGAACACTCTGGATTACTTTTTTTATCATCTGTATTAGCAAACATTGGTTTTAATGTATATATACCTAGAATGCCCCTTTTAAAGGATTTAAATATATCTGAAGATAACGTCAATTGGTTTTCAAACGGCTATAGTCAGCTAGTAAAAAGAGATGATATTCAAGGTACAAAAATTAGTTGTATGGGGGTAAGTTTCGGAGGGGCAATTTTACTTAAAGCCTCTCTACAAGATTTAATGCTAAAATCACCTCCACATAGTATAATTACTTATGGTACATTTTATGATGTACGAAAAAGTTTAGAGTTTTTAACATTTGGAAAAATAAAAATAAAAGGTAAAGATGTATCTATAAAACCACATGAGTGGGGTCTTGTTGTATTTATGCATAATTTTTTAGCAAGTGTAGATGTAGGGTTTGATACCTCTCATTTACAAAAGATTTTAGCATTAAGAGTCCAAGATAAGAACGTCGATAAACAATTGCTTAATTTATCTAAAAAGAATAGACAATTAATGAATGATATTTTAACTTCTACAATATCAGATGAAGTTTCTAGAATTATTGATATTATTTTTAAAGAAAAAATGAATGAGTTAGATTCAATTTCTCCCAAAAATTGGTGTAAGAATATTAATACAAAAATATATGTCATGCATGGTGCTAATGATAATATGGTACCCTATACTCAATCTGTTGATTTAGCTAATCATTTACCTAATTCTGAATTATTCATTTCATACTTATATGAGCACAATGAAATTGCTCTTAAACGTTCATTCATTTATAAAATTAAAGAATTGTTTAGAATAGTATCTTATATGCGAGGGTATATTAAGTATCATGAAGATTAAACGATTTCAAGGAGGTTATGATAAGAATTTTTGCTATGTAGTATCATGCGATGAAACTCGTATGGCTGCAATTATTGATCCTGCAGTTGAAATTAATCCTGTAATTGAATACATAGAATCAGAAGATTTAATATTAGATAAAATACTAGTCACTCATACTCACCATGATCATATATATTATTTAAACGATTTTATAGACTTATATCCACTTGCTAAGGTTTATGCATCATCTAATGCAGCTTTTAAAACTAATATTGAATTTAAAAAGGTTGAACATAATGATGTGATTATACTTGGAAAGCTATTTATTTTATCTTTGTTTACTCCAGGACATTACTTCGATAGTATGTGTTTTTGGATAAAATCAGAAAAATTGGTATTCACAGGTGATACTATGTTTGTTGGTAGAACAGGTAGAACCGTAGGTAATGGAAGTAATATCAAGAACCTATATCAAAGTATATATAAGATTTTATTAAAATTACCAACTGAAACGATAGTATATCCAGGGCATCATTATGGATTTCGAAAAGAGATTACTATTCATGAGAATGTTAAAAATTCAAATTTTTTTCAATGTAAATCCTTTAATGAGTTTGAATTAGTAATGAAAAATTTTGAAAAATCACGAAATAAATAAAAAAAATTCTTTCAGAGGAGAAATTACTTGTTTTTTAGAGGAGAAATTGATAGTATTAGGGTATAGTTAACGTGATTGATAAAATTTTTTACATAAAGGAGATAAATCATGGCAGATAAAGTTGCAACTTCAGGAGTTACTAAAGAAAAAGGCTATCTATATTATTTAGGTAAAGATGGTAACGTATGGAGATCAAAAATGGCTAGAGGAGCAAGCAAAGGTGGAAGCGCTGAAAAAGTGGCTGATACTAATGTAACTAGAGAAGGTGGATTTCTATATTTTATAGATAAAGATGGCGATGTTTCTAGAGCACCTATGGCAAGAGGCCGTAAGTAAGAAATATATATTAGTTAAAATAAAAAAGGCTCCTTTTGGAGCCTTTTTTATTTTGGTTTAAAAATCATAACACTTGTGAAACGATTCTCAGTTCCATTCCACATTCTAGATAAATTTTTTCTATGTGTAAACACAATGAAAATAAATACTATCATACCAAATATTTGAAACTCTGTGTTTAAATATATTATTGCATATACAAATAATGTTAAAGACGCAAGAATTGTACTAATGCCTACATATCCAGATAAAAGTACGGAGCATACCCATACTGCAAGTATATATGGTATTGATTGTGGGGTAAGTACAAATAAAGCCCCCAGTATCGTTGCAGCCCCTTTTCCTCCATTAAATTTATAATATAATGGATATACATGTCCTAGGATTGCTGCGGCAGCTCCTAACATCATTTCATATGAATTAAAATTACTATAGTATCCAATAATGAAAGTTGGTAAAAATCCTTTTGCTACATCAATTACTAATGTTAATAATGCAAAAACAACTCCTACTGTTCTTAATGCATTAGTTCCACCAGCACTTTTACTTCCGTGCTTACGTATATCAACATTCCAGATTTTTCCTAATAGTAGACTTCCAGATATAGAACCTATCAGATAGCTTAGTATTATAATTAAAAAGAATTTATTCATCTATTATCTTTTGAATTCCAGCTCCAAATGATTTTGGACCGCTATGAATGCCCAATGCTGATCCCATTTCAACAAGGTCAATTGAGTTTATATTATCAAAATTATTTTCAATGATATCAATAATTTCATGGCCCTGATCTTCTGCAAAACTATGAGAAATAGAAATATTATAATGAGTATTTTTATCTAAAGTTTTTAAAATGTATTTAGCAAATTTTATATGTAAATCTTTTTTTCCAAATAAAACAGATTCTGCTTTAAGTGACCCTTCTTTATCATTAGTTAAAATAGGATGAATTTTTAAAATTTTAGCAATGGGGCCTGCAAATTTAGGAACTCTCCCTCCTTTAATTGAATAGCTGATGTCATTGACAACCTGTAGTATTTTTGTATTTTTTATTAGAGAGTTAATTTTCTGTACAATCAGCTTATGATCATTACTTTCTTTAGCCCATTCACTTGCTTGTTTAATTATTAATCCTAATCCTACCGATGCACATAAAGAGTCAATATGAGTAATCTTCGTATCTATATTTTTTGTCGCATTTTTTGCTGATTGAAGCGTTCCACTCAATTTTGCGGGGATATGTATTGAAATAATAGATTTATAATGGGTAGATAAATTTTCATATTTACGAATAAAATCTCCAGTAGGAGGTTGTGATGTTTTTGGATGTACAGGATTATTCATTAGCTCCATATAAAACTCATCTGATGTATGTGAAACTTTATCAATGTATTCTTTACTTCCAAAACTATACCTAACTGGCACCATATGGATATTATTATTGTGAGTATCATATTGTATATCACATCCTGAATCTGTTACAATTGCTATTTCAGATTTACTATCATGTGATGATGAAACTTGTTGATGCATATCATCAGCTTTTTGATTTTTAACGGTCCCATAATTTGAACATAGTTCAAAAACTTTATTAGGGTTATCAGTATGAATATGAACTTTAACTTTACTTTTAGTACCTGCAAGAATGAAGCTATCTCCCATTGAAGTAAGTGTTTCTTTCATATCCCTTCTACTGATTGAATCTCCTTCAACAATACATTCTGTACAAAACTGATAATTTGAATCATCGTAATTTTCAATATTAATATCCGCACTACCTGTTTCATGTGTTTCAATTGATTCAGGATTTATATTTTCTCCAGTTTTAATATAATGATATAGTCCTTCAATCAAATCAACAAAGCCTTGCGCTCCCGCATCAACAACACCTGCATCCTTTAGAATTTGCATCTGTTCAGGAGTATTATTTAAAGATTTAATTGATACTTCATAGATAGCTTTAAATGTGTTTTCAATATCATTACTATCTATATGGTTTTTAGATTCAATGGCGATATCACGCATAACTGTTATGATAGTACCTTCTTTAGGTTCTTCCATAGATTCTTTCGCTGCATTGTAAGCACCATCTAATAATTCATAGATATTTTTATTATTGATTTCAATTACATTTAAGCTCTTTTCAGCCATTCCAATAAAATATTGCGCCATGATTGTTCCTGAGTTTCCTCTAGCTGAATCTATTGCAACATCAGAAATTTGAGTAAGTGCTTTACTAACATCATTAGATATACTATCTTGAATATTTAGAACTGGTTTTAGGGTAAAAAGTAAATTTGTTCCAGTATCACCATCCGGAACAGGAAAAACATTTATTTTATTTAAATGCTCGTGTCTAGATATAACTTTACAGATACCTGAAACTATTGCATTATATAATTCTTTACCATTTATATTAGATGTGGTTGACATAATATTTGTAAAGTTAAGATTTAGTATAAAATTTCAAAAGCTTAAAAACACATAGACCATCAAACCATCTATGAAATTGTTTAATGAAATGATTATTTGTTGGAGCATCATTTATAGCTTTCCAAGCATTATCCAAGTTTATATCATTTAAAAATTTTAATAAATTTTTATCAATATTAGTGATTTTGTTTTTCATATCTACTAGATCTATACTTCTCGAATCCAACGCTAATGATATCCATTGAGTTAATATATTGTATGATTTTTCAGAAAAGTATAATGAAGATAAATCTAGTTCACCTTTTAAGGCTTTTTCAAGCCTACTACTTGTTCCAAGATATAGTCTACTTATATATCTTGATGATGGATGAACAAGGATATCTTTAATTTGGGTAACACCACAGTATTTTTCTAGTTCCTGTAAAAAATAAAAGTCTTCACTTGCTTTTTTTTTGTTCATCCCTCCAACTGCAATATAGGCATTATAGCTACAGATCATTGTTGATCCAAGAGATACATAACAATATGGCGATCCACTTTTTTTAATATTCAGCGCAGTTTCTTTTAAATAATTCTCATATGTATTAATCAATTCTTTAGTTTTAGGTTCATCATTTTGATGATTAAAATTAACTGTAGCAGCATTCCATTTTTTTGAAATATAAGATTCATAAATTGTACTTAAATATTTTTTTGATATGGTAGTATCTGCATCAAGAAAACAAATTAATGAGTGCTCATTTAAGTATTCGAGAATGGAGTCGACACATATTTTTCGTGCCATTCCTACACCTGCATATTTGTTATTGATTATTTTTTTAGATGTGAATGCGTCAATAATCAAACATTCAAATTGAAAAGTAGATTCTAGTAACTTTTCATATGTTTTATTATTATTATCGATCACAGATTGTTTTTCATTATTAGAGTTATTAATAACAATGGAAACCAAAGTATTTTTTAACATGTCCGTATCTTGATTATTAATTGAGTCTAATGTCTTAAATAAATAGTCATATTCAGCGTAGCTGGGAATGGTAATGGCTATATCATATGATGGCTTATGGGGCGTTTTATTCAGTGACCATTTTTTATCAGCGAGCTTATTTGATTTATATTTTTGAATTTTATGATTCAATATATTGATTGATTAGTATTTTAATTCTATTATAGTCATGAGGTTCAATCCAGTTGATATTAACACCCCTTTTTTCCATTCTTCGAAACCAAGTTCGTTGTCTTTTGGCAAACTTTCTTATAGCTGTTGTCAATGAAGTAATCAGTAATTCTTTAGAAATCTCATTTTTTAGATATTGAGCGATAAATTTATATTCTAAACCAAAATAATTTAATCTTTCTATTGGAAGTCCATGATTAATTAAACCTTTAACCTCAGCTATCATCCCCTCATTTATTCTATCAATCAATCGTTGTTTAATTTTTTGTCTCAATACTTCCCTATCTACCTTAGTTGCAAACACAATGGCATTATCATTCAAGGGTTTCATTTTAAAGCCATTGCTATCTGAGCTATTTTTTAAAATCTCTATATTTCGAATGATTTGTTTTCGTGTCTCTAGTAATAAGCCAGACCTTTCTTTCTCTGTAGTAATAGTATATAGGTGTTTTAGAAGATCATCTTTATCAAGATTTTCCATTGAGGTTCTAAGATTTTCATCTGGAGCAGGCTTTGTGGATAAATCATATTTAAGCAATGTTGATTCAATATATAACCCTGTTCCTCCACAAAGTATTGGTACTTTATTTTTTAATCTTATTTTTTGATATGCATTATAAAAATCTTTTTGAAAATCATATACACTATAATTTTTTTTAGGGTCCAGTATATCAATAAGGTGGTATGGAATTAATTTTTGATTTACGATATAATCATCTAAATCCTTTCCAGTACCAATATCCATTCCTTTATATATTTGTCTTGAATCTGCTGAAATAATTTCTGAATCAATGTCATAAGCTATTTTAGATGCTAAACTAGTTTTACCACTCGCTGTAGGTCCAGTGATAACAATAAGTTTATCTTGATTTTTTTTATTTGAAGTCATTATTTAAATTTGCATTATATGTTAGAAATTAAACTAAATATTTACAATTAACTTATGGAATATTCATTAATAGCAATTTTTAGCTTTATCCTTGGACTTTTATTATATCACTTCTTATTTAATAAGAGTGAACCAGTTAATTTTGATGGATTATCAAAAGATATCCATCATTTATTAGAAATCCAGCGCAAGGATTGGGAGAAAGGTCAAATAGATCTAAAAGGAGTTGTCAATCCTCTTTCTGAAAATTTAAAAATATTAGATAAACAAATTAGAGAAATTGAAACAAAGCGTGAGGGTGCTTATAAATCTCTTGAAAAAGAGCTTGAACAGCTTGGATTAGCACAAAAAGAATTACATACTACAGCATATGATTTAGAAAGTGCGCTCCGTTCATCATCAACCAGAGGTCAATGGGGAGAAATGAAGCTTGAGAATATTGCTAAAATTGCAGGTCTTCAAAAAAATATTGACTATACAACTCAAGAAACAATACATCGAGATGGATCAGATATAAGGCCTGATATGATAGTAAATTTACCAAATAGAGGATGTATTGCCATAGATGCGAAAGCACCTCTGAAGTCATATTTAAATGCATCTGAATCGCAGGATGAGACAATCCAAAAAGAGGAATTAGTTAAACATTCAAGAGCAATGCGTACATTTATGAGGTCTTTATATCAAAAAGAGTACTGGTCACAATTTGAAAATGCACCTGAACTTGTTGTAATGTTCATTCCTCTTGAATCTGCACTTTATTCTGCATTTGAACATGATAAGGAATTATTTGATGATGCCTTAAAACATAAAGTGCTAATCGTTTCAGCGGTTTCACTTATTGCTTTATTAAAATCTGTTCATCATGGATGGATGCAGGTGCAATTAGATGAGAATACTCAAAAAATTGCTGATGCTGGACGAAATCTTTATGAAAGGTTTTTAAAATTCAACTTACTGTTTCAAGATATTGGCAAAAAACTGAATACTACACAAACAGCTTTTAATAAAGCTGCAAGCTCAATGAATGCTCGCCTAATCCCCAGTATGAAAAAGTTAAAAGATATGGGTACTGGATCTGAAGAAATAAAAACATCAGAATTGCTTGATGTTTTTGAAGAAAGTGAAGAAGACAAACATCTTAGCTAATAAATTTTCTTATATGACCTTATAAATTACTGGGTTGGATGGCGCTGCATCAAGTTGAAACTTAGGATATCCAATACAAACAAAATATCTTCCATCAATACAACTATTAGGAATGAATGCTAGTTCAGTAACAGTATTATTATTAATTGAATTATCATTATTAGAAAAAAATATTTTATGATTTTTTAATTGACCTCCATCATCAGACCTATCAATCGAAGGAGTATCAATTATAATATGTTTAACTGCTTTTTCTTTTAAATAGTATATTGCATCATTTGATAAAAATGGATGATTATATTCATTGTAATTAAGGTTTAATTTGTCTTCACTATTAGGAAGTGTCCTAATTATTATACATTCTAAAAAGTCATCATAATCATCTAAAGATTCTATTAAAATTTCTTTTGTAATTATCTGATCTGCTGAATCATATGTTACATGATAGATTTCATTTGACTTCTTTTGAGGCTTAATAGTAATTAAACGTGATGGTATAAAATTGAGATTTGATAATTCTCCAATAGTTTTACTTTTTTTAAATATATGTGCTCCAGTTTCGGTATGTGTTCCTGAGCAATGAACATTAAACTTAACAATCGGGACATTACAACCGGCATTTTTATTAATATCGTATGAAACATTATTTGAGGTGTAAGGTTCCTTAATAGGATTACTTTCATCATAGAATTTTGGATTATTACTACTATTAAAATTCATAGAAATCGAAATACTTTGTCCATGATTTGAATTAATCTCATATACTTTCTTATTATATTCTATCTTAACATTCATATATTTAAATGTTGCCAATAGGAGTTAAATATTTAAAAATTAGTTTTTCGGATTTTTGTTTATCATAGATATCGTTTACATTAACTAGTTCATCTAATATTTTATCCTGTATATATCCTCTTTCAAGAGCTGTAGCATATGGTATAGTTGTAAAAGAGACCATTGTATAAAGAGGTATAAAGTAATCTGGAAAATCATTATTTAGCTGAAAGGATAGTTTTTGTTTTTTTATGTGCTTTTCATCTAGTACATCATTTCTCATAACTCTATAATTATCCAATGAAAGATCTAGTAATGCATCTGCATCTTTCTTCCTTGAATGATAAAATTCTGAAAATAATGCTGCCCAATTCCCAGAAAATTTTTCACGATACATTTGTCCAAATATATGACAATCCTCAAATGATGCATTCATACCTTGTCCATAAAATGGAACAGTTGCATGCGCTGCATCACCTATTGATAATCCCTTATCTTCACATGTCCAGATTGGTACTCTAAGGCCAATTAATTTTCCTGTGGGGTTTTCAAAGAAATCATTTTCTAAGTTTTCAATTAATGGAATTGTGTCATTAAAATTTTGTTCAAAAAAAGTATATAGTTTTTGGTTGTCATTAATATCTTCAAAACTATTTTTACCACTACTCTTCATAAATAATGTACATGTAAAACTATAATCTAAATTTGGAAGCGCAATCATCATCATATCTCTTCTGGGCCAAATATGTAAAGAGTTTGGGTCTAATTGATATTCACCATTTTTAGGGCCAATTGTTAGCTCCTTATAGGAATGTTCAATATTAACATAGTCAAGTTCGGTATTAGTGATTTCAGATATATTTTTAGATACTATAGATCTATATCCATCAGCACCAATTACAGGACAATCAATATCTATAGTTTGATTTTGAATATGTAATTTTTTATTTAGCAAATCAATTTGTTTGCATTGCATATCAAATTTTATATCAACATTACCCATTTTTTCAGCATAACTCATTAGTGCCTTATTTATTTCTAGCCTAGAAACAGAATTTATATAATGTTCATCTTTGTTTCCATAGGGTTGAAATGTAATTTCACCGTCGATGGAATGGATACTTCTTCCATGCATAGGTATTAAAAGTGATTCAAAATGTTTATCATATACACCAGCATATTTCAATGCTTCGATACCTCTTCTTGATAATGCTAGATTTATTGATCTTCCAGAAAATTTATTAATTTTTCGTGGATCAGATGATCTTTCGAATACACTAATTTGCAAATCTGAATTTTTAGATAAAATTGTAGATAACAAGGGACCACTAAGTCCAGATCCAATAATTATGATATTTTTTTTCATAACTCTTTCAACACTTGAACAAAATTATATATATCTTTATAACTATTATAAAATGCGCATGGGGCTACTCTGATTACATTTGGCTTTCTAAAATCACATATTATATTTTTATTTTTAAGAAATAACTCAATATTTTTTTCATTAGAATGTATTGCCAGTGAAAGCTGTGAGCCTCGGTCACCTGATTCTGAAGGGGTAATTATATTGATATTACTATTATTAATAGAATAAATCATATTTTCCATATAAGATGTTAATAGTTTACTTCTTTTTCGTAATGTATCCATACCAACACTATCAAATAGCTCTATAGAGCTTCGAAGAGCAGCCATAGATAGAATAGGGGGATTACTAAGCTGCCATGCTTCAGCACTCTTAATTGGATTGAATAAATTAGGTGGGCTAAATCGTGTTTCCTTATCATGGCCCCACCAACCTTCTAATCGATTTAAATTAGAAGAATGATACTTTTCATTTACAAAAACTCCTGAAGGTGCACCTGGTCCTCCATTTAAATATTTATATCCACACCATGCCGCAAAATCAATATCCCAATTACTTAATTCCAATTGTACATTTCCTGCTGCATGTGCTAAATCAAGACCAATGATACAATTATATTTCTTTGCTAAATTTGAAATTGATTTTAAATCATAAAACTGACCAGTATAATAATTAACACCACTAATTAACATCATGGCTACATTATCCAAATTAGTCTCGATTTGATTTAGCATATCCTTATTTGAAATACATTTATTATCTTGGAAGGTAGAAATTTCAATTAAATCTTCTAATGGATTTAGTCCATGGAGCTTTAGTTGAGATTGTACAGCATATTTATCTGAAGGGAACGAAGGTGTATCTATAAGTATTTTAAACTTATGTTTACTTGGTTTAAAAAATGATATCATTAATAAGTGTAGATTGGTTGTCAAAGAGTTCATTACAACAACTTCAGAGGTATTAGCTCCAACAATTTTTGACATATTTTCAGCAAGATATGAGTGATAATCAAGCCAAGGACTTTTCCCATTCAGATGGCCTTCAACACCTAATTCTTCCCATGCATTAAGTTCATCCTTAACATAATCATAGGTTTGTTTTGGTTGTAGTCCCAGTGAATGTCCACAGAAATAAATTGGATTAGAAGATGGGAAATAAAATTTATTTTTTAATGAATAAAGTGGATCCTGATTATCTAAATATTCTGCGTACTTTAGTGTAGATTCAAATTGCATATTTATATAAATAATTTTTTATCTAAATCTAGCCATTCAAGAGCAGTTCCATTATAAAGTCTTTCTTTCATATCAATAGATAAAGATTTTGAATTTTGAATAATTTCCCCTGGTAAATTTTCTCCTAAGGGAAATGGATAGTCAGTTCCAAGAGCAATTTGATTTACACCCATTGTTTTAACTAAATAATCAAGTGAATTTTGACTATGTACAAGCGAGTCAACATAAAATTTATCTAAATATGAAGCTGGATTATTTGAATGTTCTATTGCACATAAATCAGGCCTTTGAATAAATCCTTGTTCAATTCTTCCTATAGTATAAGGAAAACTTCCACCTCCATGAGCAAATGCAACTCTCAATTTAGGAAATTTATCAAAAACTCCTCCAAAAATCATTGAGCAAATTGCTCTTGTTGTTTCTGCTGGCATTCCTACTAGCCAAGGTAACCAAAATTGTTTCATCTTTGACATTCCCATCATTTGCCATGGATGGATAAATAATGATAAAGATAGATCTTCACATGCTTCAAATATATCATGAAATTGTTCTTCATTAAGATTATGATCATTGACATTAGAGCCTATTTCAATTCCATTTAAACCTAAATCATTTTTACATCTTTCAAGTTCTTTTATTGCATGCTTTGATGATTGCATTGGTATTGTGCCCAATCCAATAAACTTTTTTGGATACTTTGTACATACATCTGCGATAAAATCATTAATTATTTGAGATTGAATTAGAGCATCTTCTGGATCAGCCCAATATGAAAACATAATAGGAATTGGTGATATGACTTGAACATCTATTGATGAATTTTTCATATCTTTAACTCTTACAGAAGGATCCCAACAGTTACATTGGATAGTTCTAAAATTTTCATTAAAAAGCATCATGTCTGCTTCTGTTTCATTACGTTTTTCTAATTTTACGAATCCTTCGTATCCAAACTTTTTAGAAAAATCAGGTAAGTCATTTGGTATAATATGTGTATGTATATCTATTTTTAGCATATTATTATTTTTCTAAAAAATCTCCACATCTATTACATGTTCTATATTTTTTATTGCTCCAAAATTCGTTAAAAACAATAGGTAGGTCTTTTTCAATATCTCTTAGAGGGAAAAATTTTTCATATAATAAGTTACCACATTTATCACAATACCATTGAAAACCATCTAATTCATCTTTAGTTCTTTTTCGTTCAATTACTAAACCAACACTATTTTCATATCTTTGAGGGGAGTGAGGTACTTTTGAGGGTAATAAAAATATTTCTCCTTCATTTATGTGGATATCTTTAGGTTTGCCATCTTCAATAATCTTCAATGTCATTTTACCTTCAAGTTGATAGAAAAACTCTTCCCCTTCGTCAACATGATAATCTTTACGGGTATTAGGTCCACCAACGACCATTATAATAAATTCGGTATCTTCATATACAACTTTATTACAAACGGGAGGCTTTAACAATTCTCTGTTTTCATCAATCCACTTTTTGAAATTTATTGGAGGTATTATCATTTTTTAACCAATGCTATACATTTAAGTTCAACAGCAATATCTGTTGGCAGGGCATTTACTTCTACTGTTGTTCTTGTCGCATGACTATCAGGAAAATATAAATTATATATTGCATTAAACTGCTTAAAGTCTTTTTTCATATTTGTTAAATAAACAGTTATATCAATTAACTGTTCCCATGATGAATTTGATGCTTCTAAAATTGATTTAATATTTTTGAAAACAGCATGTGTTTGTTGTTCAATATCATAGTCAATAAGATTTTTATTTTGATCATATTGGTTACCAGGAATTGAATTATCTTCATTATCCCTAGGACCAATTCCTGATAGATAAAGAGTACCATTAACTTCTACTGCATGAGGATAATTACCTACAGGTTTAGGGGCATTATTTGTTTTTAACTTATTTATCATAGTATTTAGTGCATATATTTTTAGTTTCAGTGAAGAAATCAAGTGCATATTTACCGCCCTCTTTACCAAAACCAGATTTTTTAATTCCTCCAAATGGAGTTCTCAAGTCTCTTTCTAACCAACAATTAACCCAAACTAAGCCAGATTCTACTAATTCTGCAAGCTTATGTGCTTTATTTATATTTTGAGTCCATAGAATTGAGGCCAGGCCATATTGAGTATTATTTGCCATTTCGATAGCTTCTTCGTCATCATGAAATTTTGTAATAGTTACAACTGGACCAAAAATTTCATCTTGATTTACTCTAGATTTTTGAGGTAAACCTTCAATAACTGTTGGTTTATAAAACCAACCATTTGAGCAATCACCATCAATTTTTACAATTTCACCACCTGTTAAAATTACACCTCCATCTTTTTTTGCATAATCTACATACTTCGAAATTTTATCTAAGTGATTTAATGAAACAATGGCTCCTTGATCTGACTTTGAATCAAATGGATCTCCAGTATTAAGTGCGTTGACCTTGTCTATGAAGTCATTTTTAAATTTATCATATATTTTTTCTTGTACATATATACGTGATCCAGCCAAGCATATTTGTCCTTGATTTAAAAATGATGAGCGCACTAAACTATCCATCATTTCATTATAATCACAATCATCGAATATGATTACAGGGTTTTTACCACCCATTTCTAAATTTATTTTTTTTAAATCTTTTGATGCTTCAATCCCAATTTCTTTTCCTGTTTCAGTCCCACCTGTAAATGAAATTGCTTTGATATGTTTATGTTTAACTATTTCTCTTCCGATTAATGATCCTTCACCATGAAGTATATTTAAAACTCC
>Ga0160422_10001543_pt1 | contig 14413 bp, 12 predicted proteins | sample Fk160mmetaG_FD_108192 | JGI IMG/M metagenome (GOLD analysis project Ga0160422, IMG submission 108192) | Marine microbial communities from the Central Pacific Ocean - Fk160115 60m metaG | ecosystem: Environmental > Aquatic > Marine > Oceanic > Photic zone | place: The Central Pacific Ocean...
TCTACAACAAGACTTGAGTCAATAAAAATAGAGCCAAATTGATAGCTTGACAATTTAAATCCATTTTTAAATTTATATATTTTCCCATGAACTAATTCTTTTATATTTGAAAATTTAAAATCTTTTAGAAGATCTTTTTTCATCCTTTTATTAAAGTGCTTTGGGATTAATATCGTAGGATTTACGTCTTCAAACTTTCTTAAAGATGGTCCATGATAATGATCCCAATGTAGGTGAGTTATATAAATGTGTGTTGGATTAATATAATTAATTAAATCTTGAGAAACTTCGGGGTAATTCCACCAACTCCTCCAATAACAGGAACCAATAATCCATGGATCAATAAGTAATCTTATATCTTTATATTCAATATACAAGCAGGCATGACTTACTACAGTAAATTTCATTTATTTAGGTAAGTTTCACATACCAATTTCTATATAAATACTAGCAAGTCTCTAATGGAAATCTGAATAATTTATTGAAGCAAATTTACCAATACATTAGTAAATATTTATCCTTACTTAATTCTTTTATATTAGTTATTTATAGTTTGAGGCTATTAAGCTCACTAGCTTTAATAATATTTTTATTTAAATAAATTAAAGTTTTAGATGGCTTTAGTATTTATTAAGGTCTTTTTTAATCCAAGAAGATATATAGATCTTTTTTGAAAAGTAAATATAAATATGGTAATATTATCGATGAATTTATGAACGAGGAATATTTTTTTGGTAAAAGTGAAGTCAGTAATAAATAATTTAGATTGCAAATTTATAAATAAAATTCATATTATTTTTAAATTAATTTATAAGTTAAAATATAAATTTTCTTCATACTTTAGAATTGAAGAATATAAAAAATTTAATGATAGGACTAATCCAAAATCACAGAGAAAAAAGGTTATTATTGGTTTTATTACAAAAAAGTCAAGCGGATGGATTCTTCAATATACATTTAACGATTTATCAAAATACTCCTTAAATTATAATTTTGAGATTTGTTATAATTTTAGCGATATATATAAAACTATTGCTAAATATAAATATTTTCATATATTTTCTCTTCATCCATCATTTCTTAAAAGACTTTATTTATATGCGATTCCATCAAAAAAAATAACAACTTTTTATACACATTCAAGATTTAATAATTTAAATTTAACTCTTGCAAAAAAATTAAACAAGATACTTCCTATGAATTCATTTGAATCCAATTTATTAGAATTGGAGGGAATCAAGAAAGAAAATATGCAGGTATTTTATGCTGGGTATGATCAAAATATTTTCTATCCTCTTTTTAAAAAAAAGAAGAAGTTTGATGTTATTTTTGTTTGTAAATATGATTCAATTCCAGAAAGTTATTACAGCAAAAGAAAAAATTACAATATGTTGATAGCATTGGCAAATTCTTTATCAGATTCTTTTATAAAAGTAGCTATCCTTGGAAAGGATTGGAACAAATGCAAATATTTAAGAAAGTCAGATTATTTATCTATTTTAGATCCAGAGCATTCTGAATATTTGAATATATATAATGATTCAAAAATTTTTATAAATCTATCAAAATACGAAGGAGGTCCTGTATCATTACTAGAATCTATGGCCTGTGGCTGCATCACTATTACCTTCCCAACTGGTTTTTCGTTAGACTTTTTTTCTGATGAATTACAAAGTTTTTTAATACCATTGAATATAACTTTAGAGGAATTAGAAAAATATATTAAATTTATTCTCAACAACTATATACCTTTAGATGAAATAAAAATGCAAAAGAGGTTAGAAATGCTTCATAAGGCTAGATTTCAAACCCTAACTAAGGAGCTTGAAGAGATTGCAGATTTGAATATTTAAATATTTTCAAAAGAAAGTCTCTTTTTTCATCGAAAGAGTATTAATTACAGGTAATCCTCTTAATTTATTTCTCATTTCTGCATGACTCTTGTAAATCAATTTACCTTTTTTATCTCTTGCTTCTCTAAATTTAGTATTAAATAGATTCTCCGGTAGTTTTATAGAATTAATATTTTGATTTAGTAAGGAATTCTTTATAAAAAATGCATTACTTCTTTGTTCATTAACACCAATTAGTTTATAACCTCTCTCACTTAAAGTTTTTTTAAAACAATTAAGTCCTGCTCCATACATAATATTTGAATAATGATAATTTCCTCTAATGAATTTTGCATTATATGGAATTGTCCATGGTTTATCTCTAAAAAGAGAATTATATTCAACAATATAAATTGCTGGCTCCCATTTATCCAGCTCCCTTAATACATACCAATCAATGCCATCTAAATCAATAGATAAAATTCCAAGCTGTTTTTTGTCGAAACCGGAATTTTCAATAATATTACAAATATTGTCTCTTGTTATAAATCTATTAACTGCCTTTAAATTATGTTTCCAATAAAATTTTGAACTTTTTATATTTTTTATATTTTTTTTGGAACCATCAATTATGAAACCATCCCAATTATCATTTTGAAGTAAGAATCTACAGTTTGATTCATAAAAGTCCTCGACTCCAAATTCAATAAATGTTTTCTTATCTATTCTTAAATTATTTATGATAAATTGTATTATTCCATCTTCACCCCATTGCGAAAATATTTTAAAACTTGCTTCATCAAGATATTTTATTTTTTTATTATTATAGATTTCTGATAATAATTTCCCTTGATTGATTAAGATATTATCAATGCCTAATTTCTCCTTTATGATATTTATAGTTTGATTAATCATTTAAAATATGTAATCTTAGATTTGCTTTGAAATTTTACCATTTAAATAAATATTACTATAACAAGCTGATTTAATAGCACTTTTTAAAAAACTAAAAAATTCTTTTTTAGAATTATTTGGGTTTGTTTTATTACTAATACAAAGATTTATATTTGAATTTATTCTTTTTAATAACTTTAACTCACCTATAATTAAACTAGTTGCACTGACACCAATATAAATTTCTTCAATATATTTTGAATTTTTTAGTATCCAGGCTTCTATATTTTTTGTATTTATTAATTTACAATTTTTGATTAAATAATCTGAATTTTTCCATTTTTTATTGTGTGGTATGTATAAAAATAAATCTTTATTAAATTTATTACTAATGAGCAATTGATCTTTTAAATAATCATAATCTAAATATTTTGAAGATATTATTAATTTATACTTTTTTGAATTTATTAAATTCGATTCTTTTAATGCTTCTGTATTTATTATTTTTAGGTATTTAGAAAAATTTATTTTGTTTTCTCTTTTAATTTTTTCTTGAAAGTAATTTTTAAAATCCCATGTTATTATATTATCTTTCTTAGGACAAAAGTTTAAATTATAATTTCTATTGTTATCAATATTTCCAGATATTCCATCATCGATAAAATTTAATATATTTTTATTTTTTAATATTCTGAAAAATGTATAAGTAAATAGATCATTGAATAAAAATGGAGAAACACTTCCCAGATAAATTTTATTTGGTAAGATTAATTTTCTTTTAAAAAGGTGATTTTTTAATTTCTGAAAATTGATTGCTTGATATCTATACATATTTTTCTTACCTTTATCAAATATTTCTAACTTTATTAATTTATAAATTTGTTTATCATACTTTATTTTCTTATGTAAATTAATTTTATATTTACTGTAAAAGAAACAATTTATTAAATCATATTGATATTTTGATGAATATATAAACCATATATAATTAGATTTTTTTTTATCATTTATATCAAACTTATTTATATAATAATATATATATGGAATAAGTAAGTTTGATAAAAATTGATTAATAATGATTTTACTTTTAGAAAGTAAGACTAATATATATTTTAATAATGTAATATTTTTCAATTTCTCATTAAATGAATATAAAAGTGATCAATTAATATAATTAATTCATTTTTATCCTACTATATTAAATGTATAAATCTTTGATTTGTTTTTCAATAGATCTCATTTATTCTCTAAATTCTCTTTTGTTTTACTTAATAAATTTAAATTTATAACCCTATTAAATAAACTAAAAGTATTTTCTCTATGGGATATTGCAATGATAATTTTATTTTTTAGGATCTTTTTCAATCTTAGAATTACCTCTTTTTCAGTTATTGTGTCCAAAGCAGACGTTGACTCATCAAGAAATAAAAGGAACTTGTTATCTATAAGTATTTTATAAATTGCCCTAGCCAAACCAATTCTTTGCCTTTGACCTCCACTTACTAAAGCACCTCTTTCGCCTAATTGAGTATTCATTCCATTTGGAAGATCATATATGAATTCATCAAGACAAGATGCGTATAAGGCTTTTTCTAATAATATTTTATTAAGTGGTGATCCTCTCAGTATATTATTAATTAGTGAATCGCTAAATAAGAAAACTTCTTGGGGAACATGTACAGAAGATTCTCTTAAATTAAAAGAATTTATTTTTAATTTATTTGTTTTATATTTGAAAAAATATTCTCCACTATCGGGTTCTATTAATCCCATCAGCAAGTCAGATAATGTTGTTTTACCTGCTCCAGATTTTCCAGTAAGTACAATAAAGTCACCCTTAGAAAATTTTAAACTTAGATTACGAAATAGAACTTCTTTATTAGTAGAATATTTGAAGGATATATTAGAAACTAATAATTCATAAATTGAATTATTTCCTGTGTTATGTTTTTTATTTGGATAAAAGTTATTAAGAGATAATAATTCTATGAATTCTGTAAGACTTCTTTTATTTGCTCTTATAGAAGTAATGGAGGAATAAAATGATTGTACATGAGGGATTATTTTTAAAAGACTAAATGAAAAGAATGCTAGCGCAGTTATAACGGTATCAGTTTTATTTGTACTACTCATTGTAGATATTCCAATAATTATTATCATTAGAATTGCTAGAAACTCCACTAAGTATTTTGGACAAATACCTAAATAACCTGCCTCTGCATAGAAATTTCTTAATTTCTTATCTGAAATACTATATGGTTTTATTACAAAATCGGATTCATTATTCATTATTAATTCTCTGATTCCACTAAATGAATCTTTCATTAATTTAATTACTTTTTTTCTCTCTTCTATTCTTCCTAAGGCATTTATATCCAATCTGTTTTTGCACCAAATAATTATCAAATAATAGATAATACTTACTAAAAATATTGATATAAAAGTTGTAAAAGGATCATAAATAAGCATACCTGTGAGAATAATTATAGAGGATATCAAAGAAGTAAAGATAACTAATAAAGGACCTATAATTCTTGATGAGATATTATCTATACAATCTAACTTGACAATTAGTTCTGATGATTCATGTTTTAAATGCCAACTATATCTCTGATTTATAATATTTGTAAAGGCTAAAGTACTTAAGAAATTAATAATTTTAGATATATATTTTTCCTTAATAATTGATAGTAATATTCTATAACTAGATGAAAATAAAGAAGTACTTAGCACTAATATACCTGTAAATAATATTAAATCATTAATCATAAATTTATCTAGATTAATATTGAATAACAAAAAAATATTTGTTGCTATTTGAGGTAAGTCTTCTCCAATAAGTAAATTAACAAAAGGAATAATAATTAAAACAGATATAAGTTCTAGTACAGCGCCAAAACAAATAAGTAATAAAATAATAAATAATAAATTTTTCTGTTTTTTTGTTAAAAAGTTAAATATTTTTAATATCAATAAATTTTTTATTTTTATAATTCTCATTACTATCTAGAAGGAAAAACTTTGATAATAAATCTTAAGACTGGTTTTAATCTTTTAAGATTTGGTAGATATCTGAGAAAACCGAAAATTATTAAGCAATTATAATATTTTTTTATTAATTCTTTTGGAACATATTCTTTCCTTTTTATAAATATAATTTCTAATTGTGATAAAAAACTTTTATTTAAATTAAATTCCAATGCTCCACTTAAGTTGGTCCATCTATCAAAAATTTGTATAATTCCTAATAAACCTAAAACATAATATACCTTCATAAGAATTTTATTCTTAATCGTTTTATCAGAAATGGTTTGTTCATTGTGGTATCGAATTGAAGCAATAAAAAAATCTTTTTTTTCTAAACTATTTATTAATTGTCCTATATGATTAACCTCATTCTTGTTAATTGTACATTCGACTTCAATACATAATAAAGAACTATTTTCTAGATTCATTCCCCTAATTACTTTCATTTCATTACCTTCACAATCAATTTTTAAAATATTTGCTTTGCTTTCTTTAAATAAATCTTGAAGTTCTGATGTCTTAACTAACTTTATGTCTTTAGTTCCTTTACCCTTTTCTTTAACCACTTTACTTCCAGTTCTCTTTCTTGGAACATATAGGAATCCATCTTCAGTCTTGTCAGAAGCTGCTACATTATATGTTTGCTTACTGATGAAATTTTTTCTTTTAAGAAAATTTTCTGTTTTAGAAAGGCCAATAGGATCTGGGTCACATCCAATATAGTTTATATATTTATCAAATTTACAAAAGTGATTTGGAACGAAATTTGAACATCCTATATCAAGTAGATTTAGTTGCCCACTTTTCTCTTTAAAAAAAAGTTTTTTACCAATTATATTTGTAATAATTTTAATTAACATATATTTTTTTATATAAAACTAAAATGCATTAGTTTTCGATTAATTAGAAATAATTAAGTTTCTCTTTTCTAAATTATACTTTATTATTTTTATATTTTATCTATAAAATTATAAGGTTTTAAATTTTGAAATGAACAAAACTAATATTTATATACTAGCTGAAGTATTCTAGCTTTATAAATAGAATTTCCTATATGAGAGGAGTGGGGATGTAAATTATTAAAAATGATGAAATCACCTTTTTTTAAATCTTTATAATGACTAAAAATATTTTTATCTTGAAATTTTTTACTCAATCTAGGTGGTTGTAAATTAAGTTTAACCATATTGAATGTTATTTTTCTAAGTACACCAGAAAAAATTCTTATTAATAAACCTGGTATTATTATATTTAGATAATAAAAAATATTTTTTTTAATTTTGCAATTATTTATATAAGAAAATTGGTATTCTTCATTAAAGGAATCATCTAAAGCTATTAATAATTTAAATCGCTTGCAACTATCAACATGAAAAAAATGATATAAAAAATATTCGTTATTATGTAATAATTTTTCTTTGCACTTTGATGGTTCGAAAATTAAACCTGCCTCAAGAGTTAAATTATTAGGATTAATTTTATATGATTTACCAGTTATAAATTTTATATCCTTACCATAATCACAAGTTTCTAAATTCTTAATTTGCTTTTCAGTTAAAAATTTGATTCCTTTATTCCAATTTTTATTAAGCGGTTTATTTTTTATATTTTCTACTTTTAAACTTTTACTAATTTGCAAATATGGTGCTCCAATTTCAAGAGCTTTCATAATACCGTTTAAAAGATCTTTGGAAATAGAATCTTTTTGAATAAATGGATTTATTAAAAAATTTCGATTAATATTCATTATATTATGATAAAAATAATTTTAAATCTCAAAGACTTATCTATCAAAACTTTATTTACTAGATAAAGATGCAGCTAGTCTAGGAGAACCCTTATGAAGCTTCTTCGCATGGGTAACTGCATAATGAGGTACCTCATATATAAGTCTTTCATCTATGGAAATGATTTCTGGAAAACTATCTTTAAATTCTTCATCCACTAAGAATATATTAACACCAGTGTCAGAATTGCAGCATATAGGAATATAATTAAAAGTTTTGAATAAATTAATTAAGGATTTAAAAGATGCACCAAAATACATAGATCTCGAAATCTTCCAATTAAATTTTTCTTCATATGGCATAATCCATTCTGCCTCAGGTCCAAAAATTCCGTTATATTCTGCAACAAGTATTTTGGGATGAATTCCATTAGTTAATATTGCCTCCCAAATATGATAATCATTACCATCAAGATCAATTGATAAAAGATCTATTGCAAATTTCTTATTTATGTTCTTATTACAGCTTTTAAGGAAATCTACAATAGTATCTTTAGTAATCCATCTCTTAAAGAATTTTAGTCTACTGCCTTCTTCAAAAACTAAATCTTCTGCACCAATCCAAGTCCCTTCCCAAGATTTAGAGAGTAGGTTGAGAGTATTATTTTGTAATCCATTTCCTACTCCCAATTCTAAAAAACTACCTTTTGTGATATTTAATCTATAAATAATTTCATCAATAATACTGTCTTCATCAGATTGAGAAAATAGTGAATATCTTTTTATAGTTGAGAAAAATGGATTTTTACTATCTTTTCTTCTAGAAGCATAATGCTTCTCTAATTCAATTTCATACATTATGGGCATTAATTTAAATGAAAGTATCAACGATTTTAAAGAGTAAAATATAAATTTAAGATTATTAAAAAACATGAGATCCTAACTTTTTATTGTAATTATACACATAATTATTATAAATAATTATCGAAAATTTTTTTGTATAATAAATCTAACAAATTGATTTTTTTGGTATAAATTGATTGAATAAAAGTTAATAGCTTTGCTAATTATAAATTAATAAAAATATTATATAATTTTAAATGTTTTTTTTAATTTTAAATTTTAAGAATTTAAGTAGAGATTTAATTTAAATTTATAAAAACTTTTTGGATAATTTACTTGATATATTTTTCTACAATATTTGATATCAAAATTATCACTAATTATTTAAATAAAAATTATTGCCAATTCCCAATAACAATTCCTACTGATCCAAGCACTTTTTTATATTTTGAATTTTTCTTTTTAAGAGAATATAAAATTTCTTCTGCAAAATTCCATCTGCCATTATTAAATTTATCAAATACTTTTTTGGAATGGAAAGTTTCTTTTAAATCATTATTTCTATTTTTTTTAATTTTTTCATTTTTATATAAACTATTTTTGTTTTTGATTTCTTCACCAATAATATCATAAAGATTTTTTTTCTTTTCAAATAAATTTGAGCTAATTTTCTTTTTGAAATTATCCTTTCCCTTTAAAAATAATTCAAATGCCTTTATTGATCCCTCTATTCCAAGACAAGGCGAAATATTTAGGTTATTTTCTGAAAATCCATTTCTTGGCATTTCTGCAAAATTGAAAATATTATTTAATCCTGCATAATATCCCTCTAGACCAGTAGTACAATTCTGATGAAATACTCCTTCTGCCTCAGCCATAATACTTAAAGCATCCCCTGTACGTTCTATTTTTATTCTATTTGAATTAGGTAAAATAGGAAAAAAGAAAGATTTAAATTTATCAATATTTACTGCTGGATGAGGTCTTATTACTATATCTAAATCTTTTAGATGATTATTTGAGTAGATTTCCTCTACAAATCGTTTCAAATTATTTCTGTATTGAATATCTTCTTGTTTACCTTCATAAATATATTTTTCAGATTTTCTTCCAGACTTTTTGAAAAGGTTTTGGATTAGATCTTCTTCATGTTCATAAGCCGAGTATTCATAAAACGTATTATCGTTTATAACTATAAAAGGCTTTTTTATTATTTCATTTGATTTAATATCAAGTTTATCCTTAAGATTTTTAATTTCTACAACATTAAATCTTGGATTTAAGCAATCTATCGCAATTACATTATTTAATTTTGCATATTCTAAAGCAAAATTTTCACTTGCAAAAATATAATCTAATTGTGCTAATGAGTATCTATGAAGAGCAGCTGCAACTAAATCAATATTATTATTTACTGTTATTAATTCTTCTGGAATTACAGAGGTGATGGCTCCTCTTAATCTGCAATATCTAATCCTATCAAGACAAGATAAAGTTGCAGACTTGTCTATCACTAATGTCCTTTGAAAATCTTTTTTAGTTAAATATTTCAAGAAATGTTTATGAATGACTATAGATGATATTTTATATTTTTCCCATAAATGGAATGCTTGATTTAATCTAGGTATAAAATCTCTAGTTCCTACTTCTGCGATCCAAATTACTTTATTGCATTTATTAAAAGGTTTTTTCCTTTTTAGATGTCTTTTAAAAAAGTAAATATGATCAATCAATTTTTTTATAGTTAATTTCCACATCCTCAGAAGTAAGCCTTATAATAATTACTCATATAATATACTTTAATGATTTAAAACTTATTGTTTGTTTTAGTTATATTTTAAGATATTACCATAATATAATTTATCAATAATTTAAAATTAGATTTAACTAAAAATAAATATTTAATTAAATATACTTAAGAAACTACTATTTCTTTAAATAGTCTTCCACCAAATCCAGATTTAAAATATGCAATATTTGATTCTTTATCAGAAGGTCTATTTGATGTATTTGTCTCAAAATAGTCAAAACCAGTTTCAAATATTTTTATCCCTTTTGCCTTTGCATAAATTATTGCTTTCCACATAGGAGCGTGAAATAGTGGTTTATTAAATAAATCTCGCCTAGATGCTGATACTCCATAAAAACAATAATTTTGGTTGCAAACAAATATTCCAGAAGTAACTAATTCATTATTTAAAAAACCACTAACCATGAAAGATGGACTAGTCTTTATTTGTTCATATTGTGCAATCCAGCTTTCTTTAGATCTTGTTATTCTTCCTGCCTCGCGAATATGTAAATCTCTCAAATTCATAACATCTTCCTTTTGAATATTTGAAGAATCTAAAACTTTTAAATCTAATTCTCTTAATCCCCAATTAATTAAAGAGTGATAACATTTTCTTATATTAGATTTTATGAATTGTTCGGAATCATTAAGATCAATTTTTCTCGTGTAATTATTTTTAGTTATTTTAAGTTTTTTATTTAGAAGATAATCAATTCCATACGAAATTTTTCCTGAATTATCAATTCCAGAAAACTCTCTAAAGTTACAAGGAATTTTTAAGATTTCATCAATATAAAAATAATACTTTTTTTTCTGCTTTAATGTTAATCCAGTTTTGCTTTCTATAAATAAAGATGGAATTTCAAAATTTTTTATAAAAATATTATTATCTTTTGTAATTAGATTCCCTATAAATGCTGCTAATGGTTTATCGTCAAAATTAAGAATAAAAGATAAATCTCTAAATAGAGTTTTATCATGAATATACATTTTTTCAAAATAATTTGTTGTTTCTCTTGAATATTTACTACTAAATTCTGGAATTTCAAAAGTTATTTGATCAATCTTATCCCAAAAATTATTTGAGTTGTTTTTATCCTTTTTTGTAATTGAATAACCTTTCATTTTTAACAAAATAATATATTTGATGAATGAAATGTTTTAAAGAAATATTTTATTAATTGCAAAAACTTTTTCATCATAATCATCGTTACCATTTTCTAGGGTCTAAGTCAATAGATTTATTCCATTTGAATTTTTGGAAATCAACTATATCATTTTTTAAATCTTGATTATTCCAACATTTTATAATCTCATTTAATTCATTTATATTTGTTATTCCAAATAAAATTAATTCTGGAAAATCTAATTGTTTGATAAATGATATTGTACTTTCGAGTAAAGTTAAATTTTTTGATTTAACAAAACTTTGATATTTCTTATGATGATTCTTAAAATTTTCATTTATGAATGCAGGCCATTCATCTGCTTCTTGTAGTAATAAACCTTGTAGAAAAATACTCCTTATATGTATTGAAATCCCCATATCGATCAATTTTTTTATTGTTAAATTATCTATTAATCTTTGATCATAGATTGAAAAGGGAAGTTGAACTATGTCAATTTCATTCAATGGAATTTTTTTTAAATCACTTTCTTCATAAATTGATACTCCAATATTTTTTATCAATTTTTTTTCTTTAATGCTTTTTAACCAATCTAATAAGAGCTTTGAATTCCCTTTTTTAAAATCATTTGGATTATGAAGTAAATAGGCATTAATTGAATTTCTTTTTAATCTTCTTAATGATAATTCAAAAGATTTATTTAATGAATTTATATCTTCATTTGTATAAGCTAAATCTACATTTGCTGTAAATTTTGTAATTATTTCAATTTCATGACCTTTAAGAATTTCTCCTATTCTTTCTTCTGAATCTCCATAAGAAAAAGCAGTATCAAAATATTTAATATTTGAATTACAAGCTCTTTTTAATAAAAAAGTAATATCTTTATTTTTTACTTTTCCCTCTTTATTTGTGATTCCATAATCTAATCCGAATTGAGCTGTGCCTAAACATAGATTTTTCATTGATTTAATCTAAAAATTAATTGAGTAAATAATAAGTTCGAGTGTTTATGTATTGTGTTTTATTATTGATAAAATTATTAATTTTCAAGAAATTATTAAATTTATATTGGTTGAAAATTTTCATCAATATTTTCTTTTATTAAATTTCTTATTTCCTCTATATTAAGGAATCTATCATTAGTTTTCGAATTATAAGAAAAACCTGGATCGACTTTTTTGCAAATATCAAATCTTTCTTTATATTTATTAATCAAATTATCAGGATGCGGCAAAATGGCATAGTATTTTCCAATGTCAATAGTTGATAAAGATTCTGAGGAAGTAATCAGATCTTCATGAATCTTTTCGCCAAATCTAATACCCACAATCTCTTTTTTACAATTCGGACTCACTGCTTCTGCTAAATCAACAACTTTAAAACTAGGTATTTTGGGAATAAATATTTCACCTCCAAAAGAATTTCTCAATGACCATAAAACCATATCAACTCCTTGATCAAGTGTAATATTAAATCTCGTCATTTTTTCTGAAGTTATGGGTAATAGTTTATTTTTTTCTCTTGCTTTTTCTAAGAAAAATGGGATGACTGATCCCCTTGAGCCCATTACATTTCCATATCTAACAACGGAAAATTTAATCGCTCTATTACCCTTGATATTATTTGCAGCAATAAATAATTTATCTGAACATAATTTTGTAGCTCCATAAAGATTTATTGGAGCTGCTGCTTTATCAGAACTTAATGCTACGACATTTTTAACATCGTTATCAAGGCAAGCTTGGATAATATTTTCAGAGCCTATAACATTAGTTTTAACAAACTCCATTGGATTATATTCAGCTGCAGGAACTTGTTTTAAAGCAGCTGCATGAACCACGGTATCTATATTTTCCATAGCTCTTGTTAGTCTTTTAGCATCTCTTACATCCCCAAGAAAAAATCTTATTTGAGGAAATTTTGATGGTGGATATTTTTGTTGTAATTCCCATTGTTTTAATTCATCTCTACTATAAATAACTATTCTTTTAACTTCATTTAATTTTATAATTTTCTTTAGAAAAGATTTACCAAAACTTCCAGTTCCTCCGGTTATAAGTACTTTTGATATTGCGCTCAATTTTTTTTTTTAACTTAATTCATAATTATACTTCATTATTTAGCTAAATAATCTAATAAATTCATCCTATATATAAATTTCAATCAAGTAAGAATTTTAGTCAATATCCTTTGCTATCCTCCTGGCTTCTTCTAATTGAGAAGCAGTGTCAACAGAGAGAGAGGTTCCATCTATTTTGAAAGTAGAGAAATTAAAACCAGCTTCTATCATCTTCAATTGTTCTAGCTTTTCTAATGATTCTAAGTATGAATATGGTATTGAATTCCATTTTGATAAAACTTCTGCTTTATATCCATAAATCCCTACGTGACCCCAAAAAGTATTAAATTTGTACCAATCCTCTTTTGGAACTCCCCTAATATGAGGTATTGCAGACCTTGAAAAATAAATAGCTTTTCCATGACTTGTGATTAGTGTTTTTACAACAGAGGGGTCATGAATTGTTTCAGGCTTAAGTTTATAAATTGGAGTTATGATATCTGGTGGCACTTTATCACTAATAAAAATATCAATTAATTTTGTTATTATCCCTGGGTCAATAAAAGGTTGATCGCCTTGTATATTGATTATCCCAGTCTTTTGAATGCAATTTTCTTTCTCTTTATCAGACCAGTTTTTATAATGATCTTCCCAACAAATTTCTAATAAACTATTAGTAATTGAGGATAATCTTTCACTTCCTGATTTGAAATTATTTTTAGTAAGGAAGCATATTCCTCCCCATTCTTTTACAAGATCAAAGATCTCTTGATCTTCAGTACATATAACTACTCCATAGGAATTCCTAACTTTTTTGCATCTATCCAATACTCTTTTTAGCATTGGTTCCCCATTAATATCAGCTAAAATTTTATTTGGTAATCTAGAAGATTTCAACCTCGCTGGAATGCCAAGAATGCAACGTTTTATTTGCATTATTAATCCCAAAGTTTCATTGCATCATCTCTTGAACTAAACCATTTTTTAGCTAAATCTCCTCCCATATCTCTTTGTTCTTTAAACCAAGGTCCTCCTAAAGTCCAATGAATATTTTTAAATTTTATATTATTTTCTTTTGTAACATTATCTACCCCTACAAGATAGTTCCAA
>Ga0160422_10001544_pt1 | contig 14412 bp, 16 predicted proteins | sample Fk160mmetaG_FD_108192 | JGI IMG/M metagenome (GOLD analysis project Ga0160422, IMG submission 108192) | Marine microbial communities from the Central Pacific Ocean - Fk160115 60m metaG | ecosystem: Environmental > Aquatic > Marine > Oceanic > Photic zone | place: The Central Pacific Ocean...
CCTTTCTCTAGGCACGGTCAAATCCCGTATCCGTCTGGGAGTCGAAAAGTTGAGGAATTCGCTCTCCACCCTTCGCTTGTAAGCCTTTTTCTATTCTCAAAATCAATGCTGAATTTGTGATCATACCCTAGCCCTAATAAACAGTAAACATTGGATAACCTAAAACAGACTGCCTTGGATTATACGCTCGGCGTACTACCCAAAGAAGACTCTTTGCTGTTCGAAGCCCTCCTCGAGCATGATGATGAAGCTAAAACTTCACTTGTCACGGCTCAAGAGGACTGCGCCAACCTGTCTTTGATTGCCGAACCTGCCTCGCTGGGGAATGAGGTTCGTTCCCGGGTGATGGAATACACCAAACCACGAATCAATTTGGACCCAATCCTCGAAAGCCGAGAAATCGAAATTCTCCGCGAAAATTTCTCCGCCTTTTCCCATCGTTACCAAGGTGGTGGTGGAAGCGTTGATCTAAACGATCTTGGCTCCATTGCCCTAAGGGACGACATTCGCAGAAACTATGAAAGTCTGATTGAACTCTTTCCCCTGGTGGCCGGTGACTCCCATGCGGCCCGTGGGGACTTTACTTTGCTCCATAAGTTTTTACGAAAGCAAAGCTCTTACTCCGAAACCATTGAGAGAAACTTGAGTCATGAATTGATCGGCGAGAACCCTGCTTCCCGCTCCGTCTTGCGTAGCGCTCTTGCGACCATGCCCTCCCTTTCTTTCTTTTCGGACCGGTTGAGCGAAGACGACCCTACCCTTTCCGACACCAGACGACTTTTTTATTTGTGCCGCGATCAGCTTAAGATCATGCGCGCCTCCTTCCGCGACATCGATCCGGCAAGATTGGAGGATGACGAAAAACTAAGGCTTCACGGAGCGGGGCTGCTTCAAACCAAGTGGTGGGGTGCCGAACATGCCTACTTTTCCTCCAGCGGTAAGGTGCGTTGCGGAAACTTCTTCGACGGACCCGTAACCGAAAGATGCGTCGAGTTCGCGGAATACGATGCCAACGTCTACTGTCTGGCCAACCTCCTCTCTCCCCGTTCCTCGGATGGTGAATTCCACTTGGAGTTGTTGAAGGATACCGTCCCGGGTTGCACCTTGGCTTTGGCTACCGCCAAAATGGATTTGACCAATCATCAAAACCTCGAAGCGATCCTATCGGGTAGCGCCAAAATGAAAAAGGGAGATAGTTTGGACCAACACCTATGGACTTTGATCGAAGACTCCATGACCCGCGGTCATCAATGCTCCAATTTAGGCGAATTGCGTGAACGCCGGGCGTATGGATGCACCCGGATCGAAAACTACACCTATCTTTGGTTTGCCTGGCCAGCCATTGCAAATGCCCAGGATGGAGCCGACGCTTCCACTCCAAAGCCCTTGCAGTAATGGCTGATGAATGGCCCTTCATCCGGTTCGGCAAGCCCTTGTGACTCGAAAAGTTCGCCTTCGTAAGTTGCGGATTTCAAGTGGATTGCATCGTAAGGTCGATGCATGACTTGAGCATCGCCTGAACTGGAGGAGAATCTTCTTCGCGCCCAAAAACGGTATCTTTCCAAAAGGAAGCGGTCCAAGGATGAATCAGCCTTAATGAGATCATCTCCAGATGTTTGAAAAGCCGCTGAAATCCGAGCGTTCGCAGCTCTGAAAAAACTCACCCTACGAGAATCATATGCGATCGACCGGTCCATTTGTGACCCACGAATCCGAGCCCAGTGGTAGGAGAGTCCGTACAGGGTTCGAGCCCCGAGAACGGCGAGTGGATCCGAGGAGTCAAGCGAATGAAACCAAACTCCCTTGCGACCGTCTCGATCTCGTACGTAAGTCCTGAGGTTCACTTCCCAAAAATCATTCCACGGTATCCATGAGAACGGTTGAATCCGAAGATTGGTTAACTTGAAACCGACTACGCTTGCCCAAGCCTCCCCCTCAAACAAATCGATCTCCAAGTCATCCGGAAGAGTCGCCTGAAGCGAATCCCGAGGCACCGGCCAATGCAAAAGAACAAGGTCCTCCCACCTTTGAGTCATAAAGCGTCTGAGCCAGCCAACCCGCATCACCTGACTCCGCTACCGGCTTGCCGGAAACAGTTCCTCGAGTTTTTCCCGCCTGTAATCGAAAATTCTCATGAGAGTACGCCTGACAAAAACAAAATGAGCTATTTGGCCAAGTGGTCCAAAGGGCATTTGGTAGCGAATCTCATCGATCATCCTGGTCCCTCCTTTAACCTCCTCCAATCGATGAGTGTGCAACCATAATTTGTATGGGCCCACCCTTTGTTCATCAACGAAGGAATGGCCCTCTTCCACATACTTGATTTCGGTTAGCCATGGGGTCCATCCCAATACCGGAATCCTTACGCGGTACTCTAAAAACAAACCCGAATAAGCCCGTTCGGGATGATCACCCACGATTTCAAAAGCCAGATCGGGGGGAGTGATCCGGTTGAGGTTTTGGGGAACGGAAACGAATTTCCAAAGTTCCATCCTTGAAACCGGCATGATTTGACTTTGAGTGTAAGTGTGCACGACTACGGCTTATCGGCAGACTCATTCCTTTGCAACCTCCCCTTGACCATTGAAGAATTCGAAACTATGGAAGAGGAAATGAAGTTTCATCCGATCATTTCAATTCTAGTGCCCTTTTTTTGCAATGTTGCCTTTGGGCAAGAAGGTCTGTCCGAACTCGCATCCGTTCGCCTCAGCTATGAAAGCCTCTCCGAACGCGCCATCGATGGAGCGAATGCAGAAATCGGATCAGACCAATGGGAAATAAGGGCTCCTTTCTTTTACAAGGAGTCCAGGGATTGGAAAATTGCGGCTGGAGTTCGCTACCAGTCCACAGGTCTCGAAGTATCGGATGCCAATCTTATCGACGAAGATCGCCTGCATTCTCTCGATTTGGCGATTTTCCTAAGCAAAAGTCAATCGGACAGTTTGGATTGGTTGTTTCTCTTCAACCCAAACCTGGCGGGTGATTTCGAAAACCTCGGAGGAGAGGCAATGAACTATCTGACTTTGGCGGGAGCCAAATGGAAAACAAGCGATCGCTTCCAATGGATCTTCGGAGCCGTCTACACCACCGGCATCGGAGACGATCTTTTCGTCCCCGCGATTGGTTTCATATGGGAACCCTCCGAAGTTTCCACTTTTGTCATTGCCGGACCGATTTTACGATACTCTTACGCATTCTCAGACACGATCACCCTGAATCTGGGAGGCCAATTCACAGGGAACCGATGGAACACAGAAGCCATTTACGGAGGCAACTTGGAGGAAAGGAATTTTCGATTTCGATCCTATCGGCTTTCCGCCAATCTGGAATGGAGTCTGGATGAGCATCACTCGGTTTTCGCAGGCTTCGGATATGAAATTTCCGGAGAATTGGAAATCGAATCGGCTACCTTGACCAGCGATCGCGAGGTTGAGGACGGAGGCATTTTCGAACTTGGATACCGCTACGGATTCTAAGTAGATTTCCTTTCCAAAACCGCATCCGCCGCGTCCCATCCGGAAAGGGCTGCGTTTTCAATTCGCTCCCCGCCGAATCCGTCTCCAGCCATAGTCAGGGACATTTCCATGGAGTGCCAATGCGTTTCTCCGAAAGTGACCACCGGCTTGGCGAAACCCCAACGGTGCATTGACCATTGGGTAATCCGGGTTCCAAGCTTTTCCTCCGCCACTTCAAGCAGAAAGGGAGCTCGTTCCTCGTCCGGAGCTTCCCAAAATTCACGCGAATAAGCGTCGCTGGCATGCAAGGTGAAAGCCGGTTGCTCGGAAATGCCCTTGGATTGGTTGTCGGAAAGCCAATCCACCTGATCAACCGGATGAGTCGTCGCGCCCGGATGGCTCAAAGAGGATTTGTCTTCCATCAAACCGAGCAAGGCTAGGCAGCGAGTATGACGGATGCTCCTCAACCGTTCCATGGTCTCGTGATCGAGGGCAAGGGAACTACGGTCGAAAAGATCCAGCATTTGCACGGAGGGAAGAGTCAGCACCAAATGATCGGCCACGAGCCTTCGCTCCTCATTTCCGGCTTCGACAACCAACCACCCATCTTCCCTCCGAACGATACGGTCGACGAAAAAACCGAGTTCCGAGGAAAAGGATTGAGCCAACCGCTTGACGGGAGAAGTCATGCCTTCGGACCCACGATAACGTATTCGGGTCGGCAAGTCAGGACGGTTGGTAATCCGGTCATACCATGGCATGACGTCGCAATTGGTTTTCCACCCCTCGAGTAAAGCCAACATCCTCGTGGAGCGAGCCGTCAGGAATTGGGCGCCATGGTCGATCCGGGCTCCGCCCACTCTCCTCGTAGCCATCCTTCCTCCAACTCCTCGGCCTTTTTCGATCACCACCACGTCATGCCCGCCTTTGGAAAGCTGGTAGGCGCATACGCAACCGGAAATTCCGGCGCCCACAACGAGGATTTTCATCGAATAACATTCATCGGATTTAAAAATAATTCTATTGATTGATTGGATCAAAAACAATTATGACTCTCAGCAAGTCCCACACTATAAGGATTCCAATGACCTACTCCAACCAAGATTATGCCGTGGTGGTAAACTCACTTAAAGGCAAGCTTCCGAGTTTGCCGGTAATCCTGAACGAGCTAATGACCATCGTATCGGACCACGATGCCACGCTCCATGCGATCCGAGATCTTTTGCGCCTCGACCCGGCCATTTCGACTTTGCTGCTCAAGGTTGCCAACACCACGGAGTTCAGGCAGGGAAGCGCGGAAAGAATTTCAAGCATCGAAGACGCACTGACTCGATTGGGTTTGGATGAAGTCAAGAAACTCGCGCTCAACGTCTCGATCCTCGAATTGTACGGATCGATCAGCGTACCCGAAGGTTTCAGCCTGAAAGCCCTTTGGAAGCACAGTGTGGGAGTCGCTGTCGCGAGCTCAAGTTTGGCCGAAAAACTCACTTTCACGCTGCAGGATTTGGCGTATACCTGCGGATTGATCCATGACATCGGCAAAGTCGCAAAATTCAATTTCGATCAAACTTTATTTTGCAATGAACTGCAGTCCGCTCATGACAACGCAATCAGTTCCTACGCCGTAGAGGTCGAGGGTCAGGCCATAAGGCACGATCTTCTCGGTGGCATGGTTGCGCAATCTTGGGGCATCTCCAAGTTCGTTTCCCAGGTGGCTTCGTGGCACCACCAAGCCGATCTCTCCAAGCGAGAAGGAGTCGATGATTCGGATGCTCACAAACTGATCGACGTGGTCATGCTCGCCAATCTAGTGGTGCCGCGTTTCAAATTTGGAAACAGCGGACACAACCAAGTGGAGGATCCACCCAGCAACCTCTTGCGCAGGCTCGGAATGAGTGAGGATGACTTGCTCGATTTTGAAGCGGAACTCGAACAGGAACTCTTGAGGGAAAGCGAAAAACTAAGCCTGTTGGAGGAATAAAGGATTTCAGAATCCATTCGGTCCAACCCCTGTCTCTTGCGAAAAATGATCTTTGGGTTGCCCGGAAATCTTTGCTTTTGACATGGCTCTCCCTTCCTTCTTAGGTTGTCCGAAATCCCTGAAGAATGACTGAATCTCTTGAAGAATATCATAAGGTCGTCGAAGAATTGGAGGACGACCTTCCGAGCATTCCCCTAATCATGGATGAATTATTGAGGATCGTCGGTGATCAGGATGCCGCTTTGTTCGCAGTGCGCGACGTCCTGAAGCTCGACAAGTCGATTTATTCCAAAATTCTCCGCATCGCCAACAGCGTCGCTCATCGCGAAGGCATTGTCGAACGAATCAGCGAACTCACCGAGGCAATGCAAAGGATTGGCTTGGAAAAAGTGAAACGCATCGCTCTTAAAACTTCCGTTTTCCAAGTTTTCCAAGAAGAGAAAAACGGACTTTCATACAGTTTGGAAAGCCTCTGGAAGCACAGTGTGGGCGTAGCCATGGCCAGTCAGACTCTGGCCGACGCCTTGGAATCGCAACTGGGTGCGCATGCCTACGCTTGCGGCCTCTTGCATGACATCGGAAAGGTGGCAAAATTCAAGGTTTCCTCGAAATCCTTTTTTAAGGAGGCCCGACATTCACTGAAGAAGAAAATTTCATCCCATTCCACCGAAACAAAAAGAAACTTTTTTAAACATGATCTACTCGGAGCCCTTGTCATTCAAAAGTGGGGGCTTTCGGAAGTCGTGGGAAATACCACACGTTGGCATCATACCCCAAACCAGAACGATCGATTGAACATGGAAGACCCTCCGATGCACAAGCTCACGGACATTGTCATTTTGGCCAATCATTACATCCATCGACTGGAATTCGGAAATAGCGGGCATCAAACGTCCGATCGATTGCCTGCGGATTTGCTAAGACGACTGCGACTGTCTTCCGATCAGGCTGATGACTGTTTGGAAAAGGTAAGGATTGCCTTGAAGGAAGAGGACAATCATTTGGCGATCTTTTTGAAAATTGCCTGAATTCCATTAGTCTATGATCTCCAATGAAGGTAGAATCACTCGACTTGCAGGACGCGGAGGTGTCTCACTACGGTGAGATTTTCAAAAAGGAGACTGCCGATCGACTCCTCGAGTCGCTGATCGGGCAAGTTCAATGGAAACAAAACACCATCCGCTTTTACGGCAAGGAAAGCCCTGTACCCAGGTTGGAAGCTTGGTACGGTGATGCCGGCAAGTCTTACGCTTATTCGGGGATTCGGATGGAACCCTTGCCTTGGATCGATGATTTGCTGGAAATCAAAAAAGTCATCGAACCCCTATCCATGACCACTTTCAATTCGGTCTTGATCAATTTCTACCGGGACGGGAAGGATCGTGTGGCTTGGCACAGTGACGACGAGAAGGAATTGGGGGAAAAACCAGTCATTGGGTCGGTCAGTTTCGGAGCCGAAAGAAAATTCAAACTTCGTCATAGAAAATACCGCGAAAACGGCTTGAGGACTGAAATTATGCTCAAACATGGTAGTTTTCTTCTGATGAGAGGTTCGACCCAACGGCACTGGATGCATGAGATTCCAAGGACTGCCAGAGCGATCGGGCCACGAGTGAACCTGACCTTCCGGAAAATCATATGAGAGGCCTCGCTTCCTTGAACGAGGCAAGTCTTGAAAAAAAACCTTGGAGTCGTACGATTCCTCTTCTAACCGATCCAAGTTTGCCTATTATTCGTTATCTGAATATGCAATGAAAACATTTCCAACAGGCTTACTTGTCTTCTGTCTCTCCTTTTCTTCGGCAATTGCTTACGAATCCATGCACGAAAAGACTCCGGTGGGTGAAATCAAAGTCATCCGACTTCCCGAGAGGGTGGCTCTCGAAGCGAAAAGCGCAGATTCGTATTTCTCGGAAAACAATGGTTTGTTCAGAACTCTGTTCCGCTATATAAGTCAAAATGAGGTTGCTATGACCACTCCGGTCGAAGCCGATATCAACCCAGGCAAAATGCGTTTTTTCGTTGGACCCAAGGATCTTTCAAAAAAAGTGAAATCATCTGAAAAAGTCGAAGTTCGAACCCTCCCATCCATGCTGGTCGCAGCGGTTGGCATTCGCGGGGGTTACTCGGAAAAGCGCTTTCTCGACAACAAGAGAAAACTTGACCAATGGCTTGCAAAGAACCCCGACTACGAAAAGACAGGCAAGGCCTATGGAGTCTATTGGCACGGCCCTTTCGTACCCGGACCTTTCAAACGCTCCGAAGTGCATATTCCCATTCGAAGGAAAAAATCCCCTTCATCCGAACAACCCAAGCAAAACCAATGAAAATCATCAAACTGACCGTTTTTATTCTCATGAGCTCAACCATCACCCATGCTTCCGACCAATCACTCTACGATCATCCCTTGAAAACCATCGACGGAGAATCCACCACACTCGCGGAGCACAAGGGGAAGGTTATCCTCATGGTGAACGTTGCCTCTCGATGCGGTTTCACCCGGCAATACAAGGGACTGGAAGAACTCTATTCCAAATACAAGGACAAAGGCCTTGTCGTGTGCGGTTTCCCATGCAATCAGTTTGGCGGGCAGGAACCCGGTTCGGAATCGGAAATCAAGGAATTTTGTTCGAGTAAATTCGGCGTGACTTTCCCGATGTATTCCAAGATCGAGGTCAATGGTCCGGGGAGGCATCCCCTTTACGAGGCAATCATCGGGGCGGACGGTCCTCTGCCTGGAAACGTAAAATGGAATTTCGGGAAGATTCTCGTTGGCAAGGATGGAAAGCCCATCGATCGTTTCGGAAGCATGACCTCGCCATCATCCAGGAAGCTCATTCAAGTCATCGAAGAAGCCCTCGAGGGATAGTCCCATTAGAAATAAACTTGCATTGCAGGTAAGCTGCTTGGTTCTTCTAAGCGGTTGTATGTCCTTGGAGTGGCGCGGTGGAATGATTCCTCATCTTAAGATGGCATCATCCAAAGGCTCCGAGGAACCGGCCCGCGATTTTTTCAGACCGCCACTTCGTGAAACCACCCAAAACTGGAGTCAGTTTCGCGGACCCAAAAAAGATGGTCATGCCCCCACCCCAACAGTAGTCATGAATTGGAAGCGTCCACCAAAGGCAAGGTGGTCCATGCCCTGCGGGTTGGGTCATTCTTCCATCATCACTTCCGGAAAACTTGTTATCACTCTCGAGCAGGACGGAAACCAAGAAATTTTGACCGCCCGCAAATTGGATGATGGAACTGCAGTCTGGAAAGTTTCCGAGAAAACCAAGTGGCATGACTCCATGAGTGGAATCGGTCCCCGGTCCACCCCTACCCTCAGCCAGGGAAAAATCTACGCCCTCTTTTCCAATGGCCGTCTGTCCTGCGTAGACGCAAACAACGGTGAGACAATTTGGAATACCCAAACCGTGGGAGCGGACTACGATTTCCCCGAATGGGGATTGTCCGCGTCTCCCTTGGTTTGGAACGGTCTGATCATTCTCAATCCGGGTGGGGACAATTCCGCCGCGCAAGCCTATGCGAAGGATTCGGGAGATTTGATTTGGACTTCCAACCTTCATGGTCGGGGGGTGTATATGTCCCCGGATATACTTTCCCTCCTTGGAGAAGATCACCTGGTGGTTGCCCTGGAAGGGAAAATTGCAGGTTTGAACCCAAACAACGGGGACACTCTTTGGGAAAAGCCCTGGAAAATCTTTCTGAACAACGCCCAAATCGTTCAACCGATTGCCATCTCCGAGAATTCATTTCTCCTTGCGGCTGGATATGGAAAAGGTGCCGAATGCTTTTCCATTCAGCATGGAGCGGGCAAGAAAAGGTACCTAATCGATTCGATTTGGACGTCCAAGGATCTGAAGGCAAAGTTTTCCAATCCCGTGCTCAAGGATGGATATCTTTACGGTCTCAGTGAAAATCTACTGGTCTGCCTCGAGGCCAAATCCGGGAAACGAATGTGGCGCGGCAAGAAATACGGATACGGTCGAATTCTTCTTGTTGATGATAATTTACTGATCCTCGGTCATTCCGGAGTCCTTTCCATCATTGAAGCCAAGCCGGATGAATTTCGGGAAATTTACTCCAAGCAACTGCTGAGTGACGCTCGTTGTTGGAACGGACCTGCTTGGGTCAACGGTTACCTGATTGCCCGCAACGGCGAACAAATCGCTTGCTTCGATTGGGCCAAACGATAAATCGGAATCGCCTTCCTTTATTTCTGACGGTTTTTCTTCAGCAAACTTTGGGGATTTCCTGCCAGCAGGTGGTGTAACGGGGCGTACGCATTTCGCGACGCATGCTCCACTGCTTGCCAATACCCTGCCCTCCCCAAAATGCTCCGCTTGCACCGTACTGGCTTGCCGCCTCCTCCACCGCATCAACGAACCGGTCCCTCCGCGGATTCGCGTGCTCCTCAAAAAGAAGCCCCTGCCGGAAGGAGTTTGAGATCAAATCGAGTAGGATGACTCCCGCCTTCTTGTAGGCGTAACCGGAACGAAAGATCGAGCGAAGCAGGCTCTTGGCGTTTTGAACGATGCGTATCGGATCATCAGTCGGTTCGTCAAAAACCAGAGTCCGGGCATTCGAATACTGCGCGTGGTCTTCCCGGAAACGATTGGTCATCACAAAAACCTGCAAACCCGAAGCCAGGGAACCTTCCGACCGGACCTTGCGAGTCGCCTTGACCGCATAGTTGGCCACCGCTTCCTCCAGTTCCTCCAGTTCGGTCACCGCTTTGCCAAAGGAACGGGAGGAGCAGGTGTTTTTTCTCGGTGGGCTGATTTCCTCCATCTCCAGGCACGCAATTCCATTGAGTTCCCGCTGCGTACGCTCAAGCGTGACCCCTCCAATCGAACGGATCAGGGAGGAGGGGGCTTGGGCGAATTGCCAGGCGTTCCCCAAACCGACACGCAACAACCGTACGCTCAAGCGCCGTCCGATTCCCCAAACCTCTGCAACCGGCACTCTTCCAAGGGCGGACTCCTCTCCGGCGTCCAACCGAAAGCATCCCGTACCGGACCGCTTGGCCAGACGGTTGGCCAGCTTAGCCAAAGTCTTGGTCGGTCCAAGGCCTACGGAAATGGGAATCCCCGTCCAACGGCCAACGGTTGCCCGCATCCGCTGACTCAAAGCCAGAAGGTTGTCCGCGTCCTCCAAGGTCAGAAAGGACTCGTCGATCGAATACACTTCGATTTCCCGGCTGAAACGGGAAAGAGCTGAAACTACTCTGCGGGACATATCCCCATAGAGCTCGTAGTTCGATGAAAACACCACCACTCCATTTCTTTCGCACAAGTTGCGGATCTGGTGATAGGGAGCGCCCATCGGAATGCCCAGAGCCTTGGCTTCGTTGGATCGGGCCACGGCGCAACCGTCGTTGTTGGACAAAACGATCACGGGCCGTTTTTCCAAAGTGGGCCGAAAGACACGCTCGCAGGAAACGTAAAAGTTATTGCAGTCCGCCAGAGCAATCACAGAGCATGGATCACGTTCGTGACCACGCCCCAAAAATGATGTTCGTCCTCTTCGTTCATAAGTATGGGGGGGTAGTCGGGGTTGTCGGGGAGAAGCCAGGATTTTCCCTTCCTGCGACTCAGGCGCTTGACCGTCAACTCCCCATTGACGGAAACAATCACCACCTTGCCGTCCGATGCCTGCATGCTGCGGTCCACCACCAGCAAATCTCCATCGTGAATGCCGGAACCGATCATGGATTCGCCCTGAGCCCGAACGAAGAACGTTGCGCTGGGCTCTCTCACCAAATGCGCGTTAAGGTCCAAGGCTCCTTCCAGATAATCGTCCGCCGGTGAAGGAAAACCCGCCGGCACCAAGTTGCCGTACAAAGGCAAGGCATATTCCCGCCCGCGAACGAAGCGAAGCACACGCTCGACTTGGCTTTGGGGAATGCGGACCGGCCGGGTTGGTTCGCCGTAGTGATTGCTTCCCTTGGGCCGCCCGGCTCCTTCTCGTTTTCCTCCTCGCTTCATGAATATCCTAGTTTGAAATATGTTACGGTTTTCAAAAAGGTCAAGAGAAGCAAAGCGAAAATGTGATCTAAGAAGCTCTCGATTTCCGATGTATTAGTGTGACTTCATTAGACAAATCAAATTCATTCACTCACTTGATCGTAGGAGCATCGCGCGGAATCGGACGCAGTCTCGTCAATCAATCCGTTCGCGCCGGGCATTCGGTGTACGCCCTCTCACGGAGCGAGCCCCAAGAAACCGAGGAGGGATGCTCCTGGATCATTGGGGATGCCAGCCAACCCGACACCTTTATCGACGCTTTGCCGGAATCGTTGGATGCCGTGACCTTTTGTCCCGGGAAAGTAATTCTCGGCCCGATCCGAAGACTCAAATCCGAGCAAATGACAGAGGCTTTTCAAACCAACGTCTTGGATGCGTTCACCTTGGTTCAGGCCCTGCTGCCGCGACTCAACGGTTCGCTCGTCTTTCTTTCCTCCGTGGCCGCCCGAACCGGATTGCCCAACCATTGCGCCATCTCGGCCGCCAAATCGGGACTGGAAGGATTCGCAGTCGCCTTGGCCGCGGATCTTGCTCCCAAAGTCCGGGTCAACGTGGTCGCTCCCACTCTCACTCCAACGGAAATGGGGCTTGCGATGGTGGGCGGAGATAAGATGATTCCGATGATCGAAGCCCGTCATCCCATGAAGAAAATTCCGCAGACCGAAGAACTCGCAGCCACCCTGCTCTTCTTGCATTCGCAAGCCGCTCAATCCATCACCGGTCAAATTCTCAAAGTGGACGGCGGCCTCTCCCAGCTCCGGCTCAACCAGTGATTGCCGAATCAAAGCAGGGTTCCCCCGCACCAGCCATCGTTTGGTTCCGCAAGGATTTGCGCATCCAAGACAACCCTTGCCTCTTTGCCGCGCTGGAATCCAACAGGCGGATCATCCCGGTTTTCATTTGGGACGAGGGAGCGGGTGGAGCATGGAAGTTCGGAGCGGCCTCCCGATGGTGGCTTCACCATGCGTTGCTGGATCTTTCGAAATCCATTCGGAACCTAGGCGGTCAACTGTTTCTTCTCCGAGGCAAGGCCGAAGAAGTCATTCCCCGCTTTGCCCGCGAACTTGGAGCAAAGCAGGTGTACTACGGCAGAACCTATGACCCCAGCGGAATCGAAACCCAAGCGAAGGTCGAAGATGCTCTCGATCAAGCGAGTATCGGTTCTCAGTCCTTCAACTCCAGTCTCCTGCAGGAACCCTGGGAAACCAAGAACGGATCCGGCAAACCTTTTCAGGTATTCACTCCCTACTGGCGCAAATCCCGCCAGATCATTTACCGCGAACCTCTTCACTACGATCCGACCAAGTTACTCTTTGCCTCTTTGCCTACCCCAAAGACGAATCCCGATGACCTGGATCTCCTTCCTCACCACCCCTGGCACCACAAGCTTTGCCAACATTGGGAGGTGACGGAGGAAGCAGGTCATCGAATGATAAGGCGTACCGTGGAAGAGGTGACCCGTTCCTACGCAACCCGCCGCAACCACCCAGCCGTCGACGGAACCTCCCGACTTTCCCCCTACCTCGCCTGGGGTTTGGTCAGCCCTCGTCAAATCTGCCATGCCGTGCTTTCGGCCGAAAATGAGGGCAGTCACAGGGGAGAAAACAAATTTCTCGTGGAAATCGGATGGCGCGAGTTTTCCTACCACCTGCTGTATCATTACCCCACGATTCCCGACCAACCTCTTCGCCCAAAGTACGCCTCCTTCCCATGGTTGGAAGACTCCCAAGCCTTGCGCAACTGGAAATTCGGGAACACGGGTTACCCCATGGTGGATGCGGGCATGAGACAGCTCTACGAAACGGGTTGGATGCACAACCGGGTGCGCATGATCGTGGCCTCCTTCCTCGTCAAGCACCTGCTCCTTCCCTGGACCGAAGGCGCCAAATGGTTTTGGGACACTCTGGTCGACGCCGATCTTGCCAGCAACACGCAAGGCTGGCAATGGGCCGCCGGTTGCGGAGCGGACGCCGCTCCCTACTTCCGAATCTTCAATCCCATCACTCAAGGTGAAAAATTCGATGCCCGTGGCGAGTATGCCAAGCATTGGATACCATGCCTAGAAAACCTTCCTTCCAAGTGGACTTTCAAGCCGTGGGAAGCTCCTGCCGGTCTTCTCAGCGAGCATGGAATCGAGCTGGACAAGGACTACCCCAACCCATGCGTCGATCATTCGTTCGCCCGCAATCGAGCCCTTGCCGCCTTGGCCACCCTGAAAAGTCGGTAAGTCCTTTAAATGAATTTCGCATTTTCACCCCCTTGCCCCTCGTCCGCGGAAAAAGATTCAAATCGATGAGCGTTGCGATCGTTTGGTTCAGGAAGTCCCTCAGACTGGATGACAACCCTGCCCTTATGCAGGCCTGTTCGGCCCCTTCCATTCGGTCAGTGATCCCCCTTTACGTCTTCGATCCCGAGCTCTTCGGAGAGTCTTTGGAGAAACTGGGGTCCGCCCGAGTTCGCTTCCTTCTTGAAAGCCTTCGGGATTTGGCCCGCAGCTTGAAGGAAAAGCATGGGCAAGAACTCGTCTTGGCGCGCGGAAAGCCCGAACAAGTGCTCCTAGCGCTGGCTCGCATGCAGGGGGCAGAATTGAGTCTGCTTTCCTCAGACTATTGTTCGGAACCGTATGGTCGTTCCCTCACCCAACGAATCGGCGCGTGTTTTCAGAAAGATTTCCCCGATGTCCAAGTCCGGTTTGCCCCGGCCACACACACCCTGTTGGACATCGAGGAAACCATCGCCGAAACAAATTTCAAAAACCCCAAAAACATGAAAGACGTCATGCGGATCTTTCATTCGCGTTTGGGCACCGACGATTCGGGCTTTCCTCTGGTTCCCGAACCTCTTCCCGAACCCACCAAAATGCAACCCCTTCCGAAAGGCTTTGCATTCCTTGAGCATCCCGAGACCGCCCGCTTTTCGGGCTCCGGTCTCCCCGAATTCCCCC
>Ga0160422_10001546_pt1 | contig 14409 bp, 10 predicted proteins | sample Fk160mmetaG_FD_108192 | JGI IMG/M metagenome (GOLD analysis project Ga0160422, IMG submission 108192) | Marine microbial communities from the Central Pacific Ocean - Fk160115 60m metaG | ecosystem: Environmental > Aquatic > Marine > Oceanic > Photic zone | place: The Central Pacific Ocean...
CATTGAGTTTATGGTGGCGATGCCGCGATCGTCTCGGTAGGGGAATGAATGCGAACGACGCCTTTTCATCCTCGGACGAGTGAACTGTGTACAAGCTTCGCGTGGAAGGAGTGGGCCGGGTACGCCGCGGTCTGCCGCTACACGCCGCACTCGGAGGCCGAGGTCTTCGCGGTTCGGAGCACTGCCGGGTTGCTCGATGTAACGCCACTGTACAAGTACGATGTTCGCGGACCGGATGCGGGTGAGTTTCTTGCCTATGTCTGGACCCGCGACATTCGCAACATCGGGGTGGGGCGCGTGGTCTACAGCGCGATGTGCGACGAAGATGGATGGATGTTGGACGATGGAACAGTAGCTCGATTGGGCCCCGACCACTTTCGTTGCACGTCCAGCGAGCCATGGCTCAGCTGGTTCCTCAAGCATGCGCGGGGGTTTGAGGTCCAAATCGAAGAAACGACGGACTCGATTTGTGGGCTGGCGCTTCAAGGGCCGCGCGCGCGGGCCATCTTGAAGGGCATTACCGACTTCGACATGGATCGGATGCGCTTTTTCCGTGTTCGAAAGACGATGGTGGGCGGCGTGCCGGCATGGGTCCAGCGTACCGGATACACCGGCGATCTCGGCTACGAGGTGTTCTGCGCCAACGAGCACGCCCTCCAGTTGTACGACGCGATTTGTGAGGCCGGCATGCCGCATGGCATGGTCCCGATGGGACTTGATGCGCTTGACGTGGCCCGAATAGAGGCGGGGTTTGTGCTTCAAGGCGTCGACTACATTACCGCCAAAAGCTGCTTGATCGATGGACTGAAGTCGACACCGGATGACGCCGGACTTGGGTGGACCGTGGACATCGACCGCGAACCCTTTGTGGGTTCAGCCGCCATCGCATCCGAGCGACAGCGCGGTCCCGTGTGGGACCTTGTTGGACTCGAGATAGACTGGGAGGCGCTTGAGTTGATGTACGCCTCGCTTGGCATTCCCCCGCATCTCGCACCGGAAGCCTGTCGCCAGTCGGTGCCGGTCTATGATGAGCAAGGCGTTCAGGTGGGACAAGCAACCTCGACCACGTGGTCGCCGACCTGCAAACGGTATCTGGCGCTCGCCCAAGTTCGCCGGCCCCACCACCACCTCGGCACCGAGCTGTTCATGGAGTACACCCCGCTCTTTGAGCGCCAAAAGGTGCCGGTCCGCGTGGTCGAAAAACCATTTTTCGACCCGCCGCGTAAGCGGTCAACGCCCGGGGCTGCCCCGGTATCTGTTCCTGCACCCGAGGCTGAAGAATGAGCAAGAAATACGATGCGATTATCGTGGGTGGTGGACACAACGGCCTTGTTTGTGCCGCCTATCTCGCCAAAGCTGGGCGCCGCGTCCTGGTGCTTGAGAAACGAGAGGTCTTGGGCGGTGCGGCCTGCAGCGAGGAGGTGTATCCGGGGTTCACCTACAGTGTGTGCTCATACGTGGTGAGTCTGCTGCGGCCTCAGATTATTCGCGACCTGCAGCTGCCGAAGTTTGGGCTGCACGTGCTCCCACTGGAGTCTACATTTTCGCCGTACCCCGACGGACGCTCGTTAATGCGGTCCGCCGACCCTGCCGCCACCCGGCGTGAGATTGCCGCGTTTTCCCCTCGAGATGCCGATGTGTACCCGATGTTTGGGAAGGCCATGGGTCAACTGGCTCGCTTCACCAAACCCATCATCGACGAGCGGGCGCCCAATCCAATGTCGTGGAAGCCGCGCGAACTCATGCAGTTGCTCAAGATGGGCAAACAGTTCCGTGAGTTGGGCGACGACCTCGGATTGCTTCAGTACAAACTCACGACGATGTCGGCCGTTGATTTCTTGGCAGAATGGTTTGAGACCGATGAACTGATCGCACCCATGTCGTGCTCTGGAATCATCGGGACAATGCTCGGTGTGAAGTCTCCAGGTACGGCGTATGTACTCCTGCACCACTACATGGGCGAAATCGATGGCTCATCGCGTGCATGGGGATTTGCGCGGGGTGGCACGGGTGCCATCAGCATGGCCATTGCTCGTGCAGCCCAGCATTTTGGAGCGGAGATTCGCACCAACGCCGGGGTTTCACAAATCAAGGTCCGCTCGGGTGCCGCCCAAGGTGTGGTGCTTGAGGACGGCAGTGAACTCGATGCGAAGATCGTGATTAGCGGTGCCGAACCCCGGCTGACCTTCCTCAAGTTGGTCGGCGAGGGTGAGCTGCCCGACGAGTTCGTGACCCAGATCAAACGCTACAAGCTCCGCGGCAGCTCCGGCAAGGTGAACTTGGCGCTTGACCGATTCCCAGACTTTGCCTCGCGCCCCGGCATTGGAATGCATGTTCGCGGCGATATTTCGATTGCGCCCAGCACAGACTACCTGGAGCGTGCCTACGACGATGCGAAGTACGGCGACTTCTCAACGCGCCCCTTCATGAACATCGTATTTCCCAGCGTGCTCGACCCGGACATGGCCCCAGAGGGCAAGCATGTCATGAGCATCTTCGTTCAGTATGCGCCCTACCACATCAAAGAAGGGCCATCGCATTGGCCCGAGAAGCGGGAAGCGTTCGGGGATGCAGTCATCGATACGCTGTCGGAATATTGTCCGACCCTCAAGGAGAGCATCCTCCACCGTCAGGTGCTCACACCGTGGGATCTCGAACAAGAGTTTGGGCTGACGGAGGGCAATATTTTTCACGGCGAGCTGAGCCTTGAGCAGTTGCTCTTTCAGCGACCTGCCAGCGGCTGGGCCCAATACAAAACGCCCATCCGCAAACTGTGGCTCTGTGGCTCCGGTGCGCATCCTGGCGGCGGCGTCATGGGTGCGCCGGGTCAGTTGGCTGCGCGAGACATCTTGCTTCAGGGGGCCTGTTGATGGGAACTGCACTGGTTATCGGGGGAGGCCCCAACGGGCTGGCGGCCGCGATTACGATGGCCGCGCAAGGGCACCAAGTGACGGTGCTCGAGGCTCGGTCCGCCGTCGGCGGGCGAGCCGAACTGTTGGCAGACACATCCACCGTTCAGCCTTGGACCGTCAAAAGCTTAGGACTGAAACTCGAGTGGTCGGACACACCAGAATGGCGCGGTGCGGATGAGGGGGGTGTGCGGCCGTCAGCCGCGGAGTTGCCCGCTGTGCTCGCGTGGCGAAAAGAGGTCGATCGCTTCGCAGGGTTGATTCGGTCCCTCAGTGCAGCCGCGCCTCCGAACATTCGGTCGGATGCGTCTCTGTTGTCCCTTGTGGGGCCTGCCTTGCAAGCGCTCAAATTGGGGCGTGCAGATGGTCTCGAACTCGCCAGAGTGGGCCCGCTCTGCGCACAAGATTGGTTGGACGAGTGGGAAATTCCCCGGAATGTCCAGAGCACGCTGATTGCCCCGGCCCTGCTGGGGACTTGGATGGGCCCGCAATCGCCCACCAGCGCGCTCGCCGTGCTGTTCTATACGGCCCTTTCGGGACAGAGTGTGGTGGGGGGCATGCCGGCGCTTCTCGAGGCGCTGGTCGATAGAGCCGAGGCAGCGGGAGTCGCTGTTCGCACCGAGTCAACCGTGACGGCCATTCGCGTCAAGGACCAGCGCGCCATCGGCGTTGAACTCAGCGACGGGTCGCAGTTGGACGCCGAGGTTGTGCTGAGTACCGTTGGCCCCAAGGCGACATTGATGCGATTGGTTTCCGCCCGAAGCCTTCCCGTTGGCGAGGCCGAAACCGTGCAGCACGTGCGCACACGCGGTGTGGTTGCTGTGTGCACGGTTCAGCTGACGGCCCCGTTGTTTGGTGGCGCCGAGCGTGTGGTCGTGGCCAAAGACAACGTGGCGTTGGAGCGCGCGTTCGACGATGCAAAACATCGACGGGCGCCACGCTCGCCCTGCCTCGTGGTGCACCAACGCGCGGCAGATGCGGTGGTGCATGTCTTTGGCGTCGCTCGGGACCGGGATGATGGATGGTCAGAGGCCGGCGCTGAACACCTCCGAAGTCAGGTTTGCGCCCTGCTTCAGCCTCATGGAGACGAGGGGGCTGTGGGTGCGCTATCGCTTCTCACTCCGGCCGACCTCGAAGCCGAGTTCGGCCTCGATGGTGGACACCTCTTTCACGGTGAGTTCGCGATTGACCAGTTCTTGAGCTTCCGTCCTCATCCCAAGTTGGCGGGGTATCGCACCGCCATAGACGGTTTATTCCTTGGCGGGGCCGGAATGCATCCGTCGGGCGGCTTTACCTTGGCGCAAGGCATCCTCGCTGCCCGGCAAGTCTGAGCCGCGCGGCACTCGCACAACGCACGGCAAGCGTCAGTCCCAGCGGTCCATCTGTGAGCGGAGGTGCTCGAACTGTCCGCATGGCCTACACTGCAAAGCATGATCTGGCTCTCACATGCAGTGACCAACACCCGCAGTGCGTGGGGGATTGTGGTGGTGGTCGCTGTGGTCTCCGCCTTGAGCTTTGGGCTTGCGGGTCAACTGGAGCAAGAAGACGACGTTCTTGATTTTTTGCCCGCCGACAACCCAGAAATCGCCATGTTTCAGGCGATCAATAAAGAATTTGGAGGCCTCGATGCAGCCTTAGTAGGCATCGAAGCCGACAATGTATTTGACGGCGACTTTCTGCAGCGGCTGCAGGCTACCACTGACGCCTTGAACGCCCTTCCTACCATCGACCACGTCTTGAGCATCACCAACGTCTCTGATTTTGAAGAAGACCCGATGGGTGGGGTGGTGGCCGGGATGTTGGTTCCCGAAATTCCCACATCTCCCGAAGAGTCGGCTGCCCTTCGAGCCAGCATCCTGAGCCGCGAACACATCCGCGGGGCGCTCGTGTCCGACGATGGAACAGCTGTCGTGGTGGTGGCCTTTGCTGGATTCCGAGCGGATCCTCAAGCCGTGTCGTCGAGCATTCAGAGCATCGTGAGCGAACGATTCGATGCGGACCAAGTGTTCTGGGGCGGTGCTCCGTTTATTTCAACCTACATCTTCGAGACCACGCAGGAGGACCTTCGCAGGCTGAGCCCTTGGGCAGTCGCCGCCATTCTTCTGATCATGGTGTTCTCGTTTCGTGACCTTGTCGGGACTCTGCTTGGGCTGGTTTCGACCGGGATCGGCATCCTCATTTCCCGCGCATGCATGGTGGTGTTTGAGGTTCCACTCAATATTGTCCTTGGCTCCATGCCCATCATTTTGTTTGCGGTCGGTAGCGCCTATGGGATCCACATTCTGAGCCGCTTCAACGCACATGCGCGTGAGGTTGATTGCGCAGAGGCGGTGCGACGCACGATTGTTCAAACAGGACCCGTGGTCCTCACAGCGGGGCTCACCACGGCGGTGGGGCTGCTGTCATTCGTGGCAATGGACATTGGACCGTTGCAGACATTTGGCGTGTTCACCGCCATCGGGATCGTGGCGACACTGGTGCTGAGTCTCACCTTCATCCCTGCTGTGTTGGTGTTGATCGACCTTCAGGGCATGACCACAGCGAAGCCGTTTGCGATTGATTGGTTGCTGGGATGGACCCGAAAACTCTGGGCGCACAAGCGCATCGTAGGCGGTGCATTGCTGGTGGTTGCCGTGATCGGCGTTGCACTCAGCGGACGGGTGAACAGCCGGGTCGACCAGTCGGCATTTTACAGCGCAGACAGCCCACCGGATCGCTCCGATCGCTTCTTGACGGAACATTTCGGAGGTTCGCAGTTTATTCAAGTACTGGTCGAAGGGGACCTGCGCGATCCGGTTCAGTTGCGACGCCTGAGGGAGTTGGCGGAGCGGATTGAGCAGTTGGAGCATGTGGCGCGAGTACAGCACATTGGCCAACCGGTGGCACTGCTCAATCGAATGATGGAGGGGGCAGAGCGGATTCCGGACAATCGAGCAAAGGTCGAGTCACTGATGGGGCTCCTCACGGGCAATCCCGCCGTGCGGCAGTTGGCGAATGAGTCGCGAACGCGTGCCCTGATGCATGTGACGGTGGGCACCGTGAAGGCGGTTGAAGTCGAAGTCCTCTTGGAGGCGATCGAATCCACGGTTGCCGAGGATTGGTTCACGCGCTTCAAGATTGTGGATGCCACGACGCAGACGGAGGATGTGGTTCGGGGTGACCTTGTCCTCCGAGTGCATCGCGCGTTGCGAGAGGCGCGTTTTGAGGTGGCCCCTGAGGCTGTCGCGCGCGCCCTGGCCACACCGGTGCCGACGGTAGACTCTGCGGGTGTGGTTGCGGCCGTAGCTGCCCATCTCCAGTCATCCGAGTCGTTGGTCCGATTGGATGCGGTCGAAGCCGGTGATGTGGCCTCAGCCGTCGTGGGATTGGGTCCTTCTCCGTCGGTCACCGACGTCGATGCGGCGATCGCTAAGGCGATCAGCCGCGAGGCACTGGACCCCATGGTGGCGGATCTTTCTTGGTCCGTGGGCACCCCGGCCGAGGAGGCGTGGGCTGCGGCGCGGGCTGCCGCGGCAGTGAACGGTCTCGCCTCTGCATTGAATCTCCCGTTGAGCACGGTTCTCTCGAACCAACTCAGTCTCATTCTGTTGGACAGAAACGTCGAGACGGTGGGCGTGGTTGATGGCCAAGATCCCCCCGTGATGCAGTACACCGTGAGCGGAATGCCCGTCATGCATCGGGGCCTCAGCCAGAGCGTCACGGCCAACCAGTTCCGCAGTCTCGGTTTTGCCATGGGACTGGTGGCATTGATTTTGTCGGTATCCTTCCGCAGCGTCCGAACCGGTCTGCTGGCCACTGCCCCCATGGCGTTGGCTCTGTTGGTGATCTACGGTGCAATGGGAGCGTTTGGAATCAGTCTCGACATCGGTACATCGATGCTGGCGAGTCTGATCATTGGTGCCGGCGTGGACTACGCAGTTCATGTTCTGAGCGCATGGTTTGCCCGCGAGGACGAGCCGCTTTCGGTTGCGGCACTTCGCGCTACGGCTCGGGTGGGGCCGGCGGTTTGGACCAACGCCGTGATGGTGGCCGTCGGTTTTTTCGTGCTCACGCTTGGCGAAGCTCGCCCCTTAAAGAACGTGGGAGGCCTAACGGCGGCTGCCATGATCGTCGCAGCCGCCACTACCTTCTTGGTCATTCCCGTCTTGGCCCGGCGCCGATCGTACGCTCCCGACCCCGAGGAAATCGACCCGGCCGACATTTACCTGCAATGACCGATGGCCTTTGGTGTCCGGAGGGCTTACAGCGAGGGCACACAGGAGGTCCCCATGGACACGATCACCGACGGCGTTGTTGCCATCATTCACTACACGCTCACCAACGACCAAGGCGAGATTCTTGACTCTTCGGACGGAAACGATCCGCTTCCTTACCTCCACGGGGCGAACAACATCGTCCCAGGCCTCGAGAAAGCGCTCACGGGTCTGAAGGTCGGGGACTCAAAGACTGTGGATGTGGCCCCCGAAGAAGGGTACGGGCTTCAGAACCCAGCCATGATTCAAGAGGTCCCTCGCAATCAGTTCCCCGAGGACGCTCAGGTTGAGCCGGGCGTTCAGTTTCTGATGCAAGGGGAGAACGACCAATCCATTCCGATCTGGGTGACCAAGGTGGAAGACGGCATGGTGACCATCAATGGCAATCACCCTCTCGCCGGACAGACACTGCACTTCGCGATCAAGGTGGAGGGCGTGCGTGCGGCAACGTCGTGCGAGGCTGGATGCGGTCACCCCCACGGACTGACCGGTGAGGAATCGAACAACTGATGACTGTTCGCGGAATCACCTTCGACTTTTGGGACACGATCGTCGATGACGATACCGATGAGCCCAAGCGTGCTGACCGTGGCCTACCAACCAAGGCCTCAGCTCGGCGCGACACATTTGTCGATGAGGTGCTCCGCCACCATCCATCGGTCGGTGTGGAGGCGGCAATCGCTGCCTTTGACCACGCGCAGGCCACCTTTCGCCACCACTGGAAGGTGGAACACCACACGCCCTGTGTCGCCGATCGACTCAGCGTTGGCTTCCATCAGCTTGGCATACCGAAAACGCCGGGCTTTGACGCCTTGGTCGCCGAATGGGAGGGGATGGAAGTATCGATTCCTCCCAACCTTGTTCCGGGGATCGAGCGTTGCCTCAGCGCCCTTCAAGGCCGGTACCGCATCGGAATCATTTCGGATGCCATCGTGACCCCCGGGGTCGGGCTCCGACAGATCCTCAAGGACTATGGTCTGTTTCATTATTTCGATCACTTTGTGTTTTCGGATGAAGCGGGGGCTTCCAAACCTGCACCTCGGGTCTTCGAACTCGCTACGGCGGGGCTGGGCGTCGAGGCGTCTGAATTGGCCCATGTCGGCGACCGGCCGGCCAATGACATCGCAGGCCCCAATGCATTTGGGGCTCACAGCGTCCTTTACACCGGAGTTGTCGACCGCCGAACCGCCGATTGCGCTGCAGCGAGTGTCGTGGTCGATCACATGGACGACCTACCAAACGCCATCGCGGAACTGGGTCGCTGATGGACGGCACGCGCTTGGACGTGACGCCCTTCTTAGAGCGGTTTCGTTCGGGCTTTGCTTCTCGCCCCATTCCGATACGCAAGATTGGGCGCGAAGCCGAATACCCGGTTGTGGACAGCAACGGAGAGGCCTTCGATGTGGCGGCCCTGTGGCCCGACCTTGTGGGTCCGGGGCTCCGTCGGGAGCGCGCCAGCAACGGCATGATTATCGGTTTGAACGGCCTCCAGTACAGCTATGCCAGTGAAGTGGGGAAGGGCACCATTGAGGTCATTACCGGGCCTCGCCATGACCTCGTGCAACTCGCCGCCGACCACGAGGCGGCGGTGGCTCGATTGGTCCAAGCCGCATCGAAACACGGCGCTCGCGTTCTGGGGCTTGGCGTTCAGCCCGTGACGCCACCCAGTCTCGGCTTGATGACCCCGAAGCCACGCTACGGAGTCTTGCACGAGGTGATTGGCGACCCATGGCTGTCTTTCACAGCGACGGCGAGCGACCAAACCCATGTCGACGTGACCGGGCCCGAGGTTGTTCCCATGACAAACCTCTGCAACCTGCTCAGCCCGGTCGTTATTGCGCTCTGCGCGAATTCCAGCGTTGTCGAAGGCGCTGCAACCGGTGTGGTCAGTTGGCGCGAACAAGCCATGGGTCGGATCCAACCCGAGCACGGACGGCATGGAATGCCGCATCGACCCGCGGAGACACTCGCTCATCATCTCGAGATGCTGTGCGAGTTGCCCCACCTCATGGACCGAACCGAGGACGGTCCCACGCGGGGTGATCTCCGTCCCTTTTCAGCGGTGATGCGGGACCTTGAACCCGATGATGTCTGGCGCGCGTTTATGGTCCACGACCACTACGTATGGCACAGTGCACGCCCGCGCAGCCGGCAAGGAACGATAGAACTCCGCTGTGCGTGCCAGCAGCCCTGGGATTCGCACATGAGTGTCGCCGCGCTCGCGCTCGGCATTGTCTCGGGGGCCTCGGAGATTGCCCAGTATGTGAACGACACGCTGGGCTCCGATGCGTGGGCAATCATGCGAGAGTGGCACCATCAAGTCGTGCGCTTGGGGCTGGCCGCACCCGAGCCGCGGGAAGACTTTGTGCTGGGCGTCCTCGAACGGGCTCGTTCCGCGCTGCGCGCGCGGGGTCGACGAGAGGCCCCGATGATCGAACCGTTGTTCTGGCGCCTTGAGCGCCGAGAGAACCCCGCCCAGCGGTTCCAAGCCTGCGTCGACCAGGATGGCCTCGCCTCCGCCTTGGATACCGCAAGCATTTTGCCCGCCGTCGAGTAAACTCGAGGCGTGGAACGCATCACCCGCTGGATTCCGATTGTGGTGGTCGCCGCAGCAGCGGTGCTCGTGCTCTTTCCGCTGTCGGTGTACCCAACACTCTTTCATCGGACTCCCAACTCGCCGTTGCACTGGATGGTGCTCGATCACATCATGGCGGCCTTGTCCGGCGATGTCGATGACATGGCGCGGGTGGTGGCGGCCGATTTCCCTGCCGGACGCCCGGTTCGAATCATCGGGTGGCCCGTTCAAATTATGGCCCTTCCATTTGTCTCGAGCTTTGGTCGGGTGGGAGCGTTGAACATTGCCCTCGTCATCAGTGTTGTTCTCAGTGGCGTGCTGATGACCCGAGTCTTGGCCCGCTTCGGGCTCTCATGGGTCGCGCAAGCCGTGGGCGGATTGGCGTGGGTCACCAACCCGCTGATGGTGAGCTTTCTGTCCAATGGACAGTACGAAAATCACGTTGGATTTGCCCTGCCTCTCGCGATGCTTGGGGTGCTCCGGAGGGGAATAGTGGGGGAAATTATGATGGGGGCGGGCCTCTTGATCGCTGCCTTTTCCAGCCCCTATCAGGTCATTCCAGCGGCAATAGTAGTGACCGCAATGGTGGCGTTGTCTCCGGACCGTCGTCTGGGTGGGCTGACCTTCGTGCTCGTGTGCGTGCTGAGTTGTTGCTACTGGTACTACACGGGTCCGCAGCCACAACCGGGCGGTGAGTGCGGGCCGACGAGCGGGACCATGCCGTTGGTGATTGCGGAGTTGTTTGGGTTCACCGGGGCCATTGATGCCGAGATGCCCTTTCGGCCCGACCGATGGTCGTCGTTCAGCGCAACGATCGCCGACCCGATCCAGCGCACTCGGTCGATCGATGTTCACAACCTCAATGTGGCGCCCGGGTCGGGCTATTTGGGTATCGTTCCCTTGGTTCTGGGTGCGGTTGGACTTTGGCGAGTCCGAGAGACTGGATGGTCTCGGCCGCTTGCGGTGGGGGCGATGGGGTGCGCGATCTTGGCGTTGGGTCCCGAACTCAGCGTTGTTCGCGGAAGCGCAATCAACCTGCCCCTGCCGGCCGATGTGTTTGGCCTCTTCCCTGGGTTGAGTCAGATGGGGACAACCCTCCGATTCATGTCGGGTGCGGCATTTGTGATGGTTGTCGGGCTGGCTTTCTTTGTGCATGGAATGCGGAACGCAGGGCGATGGGCCGTGGTTGTGGTCATCGCCCTGTTTGGCGATTGGGCCTTCGGTACTGTCTCCGACGTGCCCATGCGCGCTCGTTCGTATCGGTTGCCGGCAGGGTTCGATGCACTCCCCGATGAGGGAGCGGTCATCACCGTTCCGATTCAAGAACGCGTGAGCCCCGAGGCGCACCTGTGGATGGGTGCCATCCTTGAACGGGACGTTGTGGGCTACTGTGACCAGTCAATCAAGGAGTATGCCAAGGCGTACAGCATCATTGATTACGTGCAGGGAGGACGGCCACCCGACAGCGCCATGATTCGGTCTGATTTCTCCCGCCTTCGGGATGCCGGCATTGGGTATGTCGCCTTCATGGTGGCCGAGCCGGGAGCAGATCGGTTTAAGCGTGCGGCGCAGCAACTGACGTTTGCGTTTGGCTCCCCCGATGCGGTTGGAGATGGCATCATTGGATATCGAACGGACCGCTCATCCCCCGAGCAGTGACGCGATCATGGCTTTTAGTTCTGGACTGGTCCAGTAGGGGACAACCTCGGCCCTGAAGGCATCTTGTTCGGCAGCCGTGGCGTCCATGATGCCTCCGCGAAGGTCCTTCTTTGCGGCAGCATAGGCATCCACTGGATGGCGGGCGAGTGTTGCGAGCGTTGCGGCCGCATCGGTTTTCGGGTCGTCGGAGACGGCATGGATGAGTCCGAGCGCCGCGGCCTCTTGGGGCGCGTATAGCCGGGCGCCGAGGGTGACTTCCGTGAGGTTCTGAGGGCTTACCGATGCCTTTACAAAGCGCAGCAGTGCCGGCGGAAAGCGCAGACCAAGCGCCACTTCGTTGAGTCCGATGCGGGCTTTGGGGTTCGCGGTGGAAATGGAACGGTCGCAGCACATCGCGAGGATGCACCCGCCGGCGATCGCGTGGCCGTTTACGGCAGCCACGGTGGGTCCCGGATACAACCAAACCCGTCTGAAGAACGCAACCAGTCGGTCGAGGAAAGCCGTCATGCCCTCGGCGTCAAGGCTCGCAACCTCCTTTAGGTTGAGCCCCGCAGAGAAGGCATCGCCCGCGCCCGTAAACAGCAATGGGGCGCCATTCGCCTCATCGATGCGCTCAGTGAGTTGCGCCATCAACTGGGTTCCGAGTGCATTTTTTCCGGGGCCTGAGATTTCAATTTCAACCATTGCTTTCCTCGAGGTTTTGGGGGTCCCTATCCGGTTCCGAGCGTGCTTCCGAGCCCTTTCGGTACGCAAGAAGAGCAGCATCGTAGCGGTCTTGAGTTGGGTAGGGAGTGCACGGGATTCCCACAGATGGGAAGATGTCCCATGGCTGACTTGGTGCGAGACCCCTGTCGTGGGGTGAACGGATGAGGCGGGTTTCGTCGTGGGTGTCGCGGCAGACCACCGTCTTGTTCTGCTGCCTGCTCGGAGCCATCCTTCGATTGTTGTGGCTGCGCGAGGCCGAGACGGAGGCGTTCTTCTACGCCCATGTGCAAGACGCCGCTGTGTATCATGAGTTCGCGCAGCGTGTTCTTGCGGGAGAGCTTCCGCTCGATGAAGCCTTTGCGGTCCCGCCTTTGTACGGGCTGCTCCTCGGGGGTGCATACGCGACCATCGGAGTCGACCCGGGCCCAGTCTACCTGCTTCAGATTGGGCTGAGTGTGGTGACTATAGCGCTGGCTGTGCGGCTGGGTCGGAGCCTGTTTGGGCACAGCGGAGCCATGGTTGCCGGCCTCACAGCGGCGTTGCACCCAGTGTCCATTGTCTACGACGTGAGGCTGCTGGGTGTAAGTTTGGCGACAGTGTTGCTCCTGACGACTGCGACACTGGCTCATCGTGCATGGCGGAGCGGCCGTTCCGTCGACTGGTGCCTCCCCGGACTCACCCTCGGGTGTGCGGGTATGGTGCAGGGTCACCTCTTGCTGGCAACGATTCCGCTCGCCGTTGCCGCGGTGTGGCGCGGTCGTTTGCGATGCTTCTTGCCTCTTATTCTGACCGTCGGTTTGGCCGTCGCCCCATCGGTGTGGCACAACCATCGTGCATCGGGGGAGGTAACGGTAGGCGCCCTTGGTGGGGGCATCACCGCCTATCGGGGCAACAACCCGTACATTCAAACCGCACCGGTGCAGCCCTTTCGATTGCCCGCCGCGTCGGACGAGGTCTTGAACAAGGCAGCCTTGATTGCACGGATCGAGACTGAGGTCGATCTCACCGACGCGCAAGCGGATCGATATTGGCTCGTTCGAGCCCTGAAGCACGCGATCGAGTCTCCCAAGCGAGCGGCGGGTCTCGCGATGCGAAAAGTGACCCAAGTGTTTGACCACCGCGACCAGACCGTCGGTTTTGACCCGGAGGTGGTGGCGCAGTCAAGCGCGACGCTGCGTTGGATTCCTCCCATCTTGGTGCCCGTCGGATTGCTGGCTATCCTTGGGCTGGTCGGAACGCGTCGCGCCCGAGACGGTGCAGTGTTTGCACTCACCGGCGGCACGATCCTCGGGATGGTCGCGGTCTTTGTGATTGCGCCCTACCGCACGCCGCTGGTCCCGCTGCTTGGCGTCTATGCGGGCGGCGGCATTGGCGTGTTGGTGCGATCCCTTCGCTCTCGGGGCCGGAGTTCGTTCGTTGGCTGGTGCATCGTGAGTGCAGGGGCCATCGGCGTTCTCAGCGCGGGTCCGACGTCGCCGTTCCTGCCGTGGAATGCGTGGGTCGGTTCGCCGTCGCCACCGGAGTGTGCCATCGAGGTTCAGGTTCCCACCAAAGCCTCAGTCGAGTCACACTTTCACATGGGTGTGTTCGCCTTGAATCATGGGCGTCTGAAGGACGCTGAGGAGGCAATGTGGTCGGTCCTAAAAGAGGATGCATCGCACACTGCAGCGGGAGTAAACCTGAGTGGTCTGCTCTTGCAGCGCGGCGCAACACGAGAGGCTGAGCAGATTGCCAAGATGATGGTCGAGGTGGATGCATGCGACGACAAGGCGTGGTCCAACTTGGCCACGGCCCAGCTTCGGTCACGGGAGTTTGCATCCGCACGCATGTCCGCATCCAAGGCGACGAGCATCGATCCGTACAACCCGGGATACTGGTCGTTGCTCGGGGAAGCCGAGCTGGCCTTGGGCCAATCCAGAGAAGCTCAGTCGTTGTTTGAGCGAACGGTGCGGTGGGCACCGGAATTTTGGCAGGCGCGCGCTCGACTTGGGCGCATGTACTTTTCGGCGGGACGCTACGAAGAAGCCTCCAAGCATCTGCAGGTCGCCGTAAAGGCGCAGCCCGGGCGGGAAGAGTTGGTGGGCTTGCTTGGTCTTGCTGAGGTCGCACTGGGCAATCCAGATGGCGCGCGATCGCTGCTGCGCGCGGCCGTGAAGTCGGGTCAGCGCGGGCCTACCCTGACCGCTCTGGCGCGGGCGCTCGCGTCAACCAAGTCGCCGTGAGGGTGCCACGCGAAACAGTGTTCGACCCAATACTGGAGCGAGAACGACCGGGTAGAGCGCGAGCATTCCGGGGCTGAACATGCCCA
>Ga0160422_10001547_pt1 | contig 14396 bp, 15 predicted proteins | sample Fk160mmetaG_FD_108192 | JGI IMG/M metagenome (GOLD analysis project Ga0160422, IMG submission 108192) | Marine microbial communities from the Central Pacific Ocean - Fk160115 60m metaG | ecosystem: Environmental > Aquatic > Marine > Oceanic > Photic zone | place: The Central Pacific Ocean...
AAATAATGGTGTTTCTGTTGCGACAATCAATTACAGATTTTTGTATATGAAACCTTTTGGAATTTTATCATCTTTGAACGATTCAAAAAGATTTTTACAATTCGTGAGATTTAATCATAAAAAATTTAATATTGACAAAAATAAAATTGGAGTTTACGGAGCAAGTGCAGGTGCTGGCACTTCTCTTTGGTTGGCATTTTCTGATGAGATGTCTGAACCACTAAGTGATGATCCAATCGCAAGAGAATCTACAAGAATAAGTTGTGTAGGTGCTTTGGCTACTCAAGCTACCTATGATTTTTTTCAATGGAAAAATATCTTGGAGGCTCCAGAATATGAAATTAATCTTAAATCTATGAAAAGAATTTCGAGGGCTTTTGGATTAAACTATGATAAAAACAGAGATTATGAAAGTGAAATTGAAATTAGAGAAAATTTAGACTTTCTTGGTAAAATGGATGTAAGTGACCCTCCTATGTTTGTATTTAATAACATGAAAGGTGGTTTTCCCGAAGATAATGGTCACAGAGAACATCACCCATTGCATGCCAAGGCCTTAAAGATTAAAGCAGATGAGGTTGGCATTAGTTCTGTTGTGTATGCACCCAAAATAGGAATAGTCGACCCTAATGAAACTAAATTAGTTGAGTTTTTTTTAAGGTTTTTAAATTGAAATTAAATTACTTGGGATGATAAATTTTTTTCGAATTTTTATAAATTTCTCTTCTATCAAAAGTCATTTTTTTAGTTTTGAATCCTGCTAAAAGCTCCATCTGATCAGAGTAGTGTACTGAATCTGGATTGTCACTTGAACCATAAGGTGAAACAGACTCATATTCGACTCCTTCATCAGTAAATCTAACTAAACCTACATAGGATTCTCCATGACTTATTTTGATTTTTCCATCTTTGTAGTTCACACCTCTCATGGCTGTTATAACATCAGGCATACCAAAAATTGGCATCTCTTTTTCTCCCCTAACTAACTTTTGAAACTCTCCTAATTTCACAGCCGTATTATTAAAGTTTTTTAACATTTTGTTTTTAACCTCAAGCAAACACTCCGCGATTAGTTCCTCACTAAAATTTCGATTATAATAACTTTTATAAAATGGTCTTTGAGTGATAGTGTAGTAAAACATTGCATAGGTACCCGCACCAAATGAATCCGAATCTGTTTTTCTATTCCAAGTTTGAATTGATTCTATAAGTTCGGAGACCTCAGGGTAATTTTTAGCATTCATATCAAATATTTTGTTGATATTCATGAAATTATAATTCATTGGTTCAGGATATGAGTTATCGTTTTTTATAGATTTAAAAGTTTCATAGTTGATTTTGTCATATGATTTTATTAGTTCTAAAATTCGAGTACTTCTGTTATTATCATACGTTTCATAACCCATTGTTTGAGAATAATTTTTTGGATTAGGATTTTCCTCTTCAGATGTAGATTTAAAAGGTGAGTGATTAGCATTGTAAACGAATCCTGATTTAGGATTAATAACCTGTGGGAGTTCAGTTATTTCATAATATTCATTCCAAAGTGTTTTTTTGGTATTTCCTGGGAGAACTTTTTTCCAGTCATACCTTTCATCTCTCTTTGGGATAATGCCATTGGAAATATAAAATATTGTATCATTTTTATCGGCATAACCAATATTATAGCCAGGAATGTTTCTTGTCTTTAAAATATTGTAAAACTCCGTAAACGATTTAGCCTTATTCATTCTCCACCATTGCTCCAATGATTTAATATTGTATAGTGATGGAGTTCTAACTGAATAATATCCTTTTTTATTTTTTAAAGTTGGCCCATAAATACTCTTATAAAACTTTCTCTTAACTTTAATGGATAATCCTAAAATTTTTGTGTAGATACTAGCTTTTCTAACCTCTAATTTCTTTTCTTGATTTTCGAAATAATAAACATTTCTTTTCTTTGGATGCATTTGAAGTTTAAAAACATCTGCTTTATCTGGATAGTTTACAGTATGAGTCCATGCCAAATGCCTGTTAGTCCCTATTAATATACAAGGTGCTCCTGCAAAAGTAGCTCCAATAATATCTGTGCCTTCCTCACTCACTAAATGAGCTTCATACCATGATGTTGGTCCATCAAATGGTTGATGAGGATTAATTGCTAAGAAAGTTTCATTTCTACCAATTTTTGCCGAATTTAGAGCGATAGCATTTGAACCATTCATGTTGTTGTAAAAATTGAAATCTCCACCAACGTTATTACTATATATATCTCCTATTATTTTATCTGCTCCACTAGAGATGAATAGTTGTAAAAATGAATAACTTGCCATTTTTCTAGGTGTGATTGGAAATAAATCTTTAACTAAAATTTGTTCGCTGTGTAGTTCTGCATATTTGTTAATACCGTCAGAGTATGCTTGAAGTATTTTAATAAAATCATCACTTAAAGTGTAAAATAACTTATTCACTGTTTGTTTTGATTCTATGACTTGCGTTAATAGGTCTGCTGATGCTCCTTTGAGACCTAAATGTTTAGTTAATAGACCATTTCCCGCTAAATAAGCCTCTTGAATAGTTTTAAAATCATCTTCACAATGTGCCCAAGCTAGCCCATACGCAACATCCGCGTCAGTTTTTCCGTATATGTGTGGAACTCCATATTCGTCCCTAACAATGTCAATATCTTTTGGATTTATTTGAGAATAACAACTAATAGATATAGATAGGGCAATTAATAGTTTAAAAATTTTTTTCATCATTGTATGATAAATAATTTCTATGTAAAAATAGTCATATATTAGCTAAAAGGCTTATTAATGAAAAAATTTATAAGTGGAAGAATTAAGGCAGTGTACTATTCCTTAAAAGGTGCATTTTGCTTAATTAAAACAGAACATTCTATCCAAGCTCAATTATTTTTTTCTCTCTTATTTATTGTTGCGGGTTTTTATCTTGATATATCCAAAGTAGAGTGGATGTTCCAAATTTTAGCTATTTCTCTGGTTCTTACGACAGAATCCCTAAATACCGCAATTGAAAAAATTTTAGATTTTGTCCATCCGGATTACAACGAAAAGGTAGGCTTCATAAAAGATATTTCTGCAGGTGCAGTATTTTTTGCTTTTATCTTCGCTTTATTTACTGCAATAATGATTTATTTACCAAAGCTGCTATAAATCGTATCAATTTTTTTTGCCAGTTTAAAATCAAGATTTGACAAACCTCCAATATCGTGCGTAGTAAGTTCGATCTTAACTACATTGTATGCGTTGTACCAATTGGGATGGTGGTTTATAGTTTCACAGAATTTGCCAACTTTGTTCATAAAATCCAACGCTTGTTTAAAGTTTTCAAACTTAAAATCTCTATTAATTGATTTTTGATTTATTTTCCAATTTACATCGATATTTTTTTTTTCTTTGTTTAAGTCCATATTAAAATATTTTAGGAATAAGTATTTTTCTTTCTTTTGGGTAATCATTAAACGTTTCTATGTACCATTTATGATTTGAAATAGATCGTGGAACTAAATTAACAAATGTCCATATAAAAAATGAAAATGTTCCAAGGTTAAGAGTCATTATAAAAAAACCAAACCATTCCATTATTTCACCAAAATAATTTGGGCTCGAAACATAATTGAATAGCCCTCCTCTAGGGATAAAATATTTTTGGTTTTCTCTTCTCAAATTGATTAATATGTCGTCTGACTGAATATTTATAAACCCTCCCAATAAGAATATAAAAAACCCTGAAGTAAATATAATGAGGTTATAGTCATGGATATTTATTAAACTTAAAAAATATCCATTGATCAATCCATTAATCAAATTGAAAAAAATAGCTGATGCAGCTATTAATAGTGGCATCTTTTTATTTTTTGTTTTAATTTTTAGAGGATAAATAATGGTTCTATTGAAATAATGTAAAACCCACAATAAGATAAAAAAAGACTCAAAACGAAAAATGTCATCAACAATTGATAAGTAGGTTATTGGACAAATCAAAAGGGCAGGCATTTCCATTACAATCCAACCCAATTTGTTGTTTATTTCAGGACCCCATTTAATGTTGTAATGTTTGCCATATGGTGCTCGAATAAAAAGAAGAATTACGAAAATAATCAACCCAAATAAAATCCATAATAATGTAAAATTTGATATTAATTCATGTGAAAATTGACTCATTTTTATGATATTATTAAATAATTTACGAAATTCATGAATACAACAAATAAATTTAATGATTATCAAAACAGCAAACTTTAATGTTCTTAAAAAAAATGAAGTGCCTGGAGCTGTTTCAATAGCTTTGATGCCCTCAAACTTTGCACAATTAAAGTTTGAATACAAAGCTTTGGCACCAAATTATAAGCTTCTAAATGGATTGAAGAAAAAGCAAATTTCCGAAGAAAAGTTTATTTCTTTATACAAGGCCCAATTGGATGAGTTAAATGCTCAAAACGTTTACGATCACCTTAAATTATTGACCGGTGGTAGTGAGGTTGTATTGATGTCTCACTCACCAAAAACTAAATTTTGTCATAGACATTTGGTTGCTGATTGGTTAGAAGAAAAATTAAATATCAAAATTGAAGAATTTGGTAAACCAAACTTTAAAAGGAAAAATGGGTATTTGATTAAAGTTAATGAACCCTCTTTATTTACAGATGACCAAAATCCATAATTTCAATCTTTTAAAATGCGATCAAACAAAATATTTTCAAACTCATCAATGTTTTCCATATGGGGCAAATGTCCACTGTTTGAAATAAAAAACTCATTTCTGTTGGTCATTAATTTATTTAATTTCTCTTTAAAATTGTTGTAAACAACAACAGAATCACTATCTCCCCAAATTGTGTAGTAAGATATTTTAGAGTTATTTATGAAAATATTTTCTTTGTCCTGATTTACATGGTTTTTTCGAGTTGATATCAATGCTTTTGCAAATCCCTTATATTTAAGAAGATCTTCATAATTATCAGCCCAATAATTGAACTTTTCTGGGTTTTTAAAATCCTTTAGCTGACTCTTTGATATGACAGGATAATTATTTGTGATGAACTTATTTATTTCTTTACCACTTACTGATTTTTCTGCTACAGATTCATATTCCATAAAGCTATTAGACGAGACATATATCAACTTATCTACGATTTCAGGTTTTAAATAGGCAATCTTAGAGATAACTCTTCCCCCATTAGATAAACCAATAAAAGATGCCTTACTTACACTGAGTTTATTCAAAAGTTCAAGAACTTGATTTGCAAATAATTCATCAGTGTAATTTGTATCTGGATTTGATGAATACCCACGACCATATAAATCAATTTTGATTGACTTGAAGCCTAATTCCACAGATGAATTAAATGTAGTATCCCATATGTACGATGGTACAGAGAAGCCATGAACAAAAACAAGTGTAGGTATAGAATCTTCGTTTTTAAATTCGTAATATGTAAATCCATCATTTAATTCTATAAAATTTCCAGTATTAATATCATCTCTAAATCTTTTATTTTTTTCTATTGTTTCATAGTTGTTAAACTTACAAGACAAAAAAATAAAAGAGAAAACAAAAAAGTGGATAAAGATTTTTTTCATTTCAATTTCATGTGCTTTTAAAAATTAGTTTTGTAACACAAAATTAATGCAAAAATAGTTGTACTAATGGACAAAAGAAATCTTGGGCTCTTAGCTGCTTTTGGAGCCACTGTGATTTATGGTTTTAATCACACTATAGCTAAAAATGTTATGCCAATTTACATCGAGGCATTTGGTTTTGTATTGTTGAGAGTGATTGGAGCAACATTAATTTTTTGGACACTGAGTTTATTTATTAAAAATGAAAAAATTAAAAAAGAGGACTGGCCAAGAATCTTTCTTTGTTCTTTCCTAGGGATGTTTATAAACAAATTAGCATTTTTCAAAGGGTTGGAGCTATCAACCCCAATTAACAGTTCTGTTTTGATCACTGTTGTTCCAATATTGGTTTTTGTTTTTTCAGCATTTTTCTTAAAAGAAAAAATGAGGTTTTTGAGAGTTTTTGGAGTAATATCAGGGTTTGTAGGTGCACTCGTTTTGATTTTATATAGCCCTTCAACTTCTTTTAATGCTCCAAATATACCCTTGGGAAACCTTATGTTCGTTATAAATTCATCCACTTATGGGCTCTATTTAATTTTCGTAAAAAAATTGGTTGAGAAGTACAACATCATAACACTATTTCGTTGGTTATTCCTCATTGCAATTTTTCTAAACCTTCCCGTTGGTTTACTTGAGTTTAAAAATGTAGAATGGTCACATTTACCTTTTTGGGATGCAATTTTTCCAATGATATATGTCGTTGTAGGTACAACCTTTTTAACATATATGTTTAATGCATACGCTCTTTCAAAATTAAAAGCTTCCACAGTTAGCTCATTTGTTTATTTGCAACCTATTGTAGGTATAATTTATGCAATTACTACTGACAATGATTCATTAACAGTCTTAAGTGTTTTGGGGATGATTTTGATTTTTATGGGTGTTTATTTTGTTACTAAAAAAATCAAAGATTAAAATTTAAGTTTTTCTTATTTTTAAATTATGAAAAAGTATTTTGTTGAGTTTGTTGGAACTTTATTTTTGATTTTAATAATAGGTTTAACATCAAATCCCGTCGCCATAGGCTTTGGTTTAACAGTTCTTGTCTACATGGGTGCGCACATTTCTGGAGCACATTATAATCCTGTTGTTTCACTTGCATTTATTATCAAAAAAGATATCAATAGAAAAGATTTTATTTTTTACGTATTATCTCAAATAACAGGAGCAACAATAGGTGCACTATTGATATATTTTTTAAAAGACAGTGTTGTCGAAATCCAACCTAACTTATCATCTTCGATATACCAAATTTTAATCAGTGAGATTCTTTTCACATTCTTATTGGTGTTTGTTATTTTAAACGTAGCAACACATCCAAATTTAGAAGACAATTCTTTTTATGGTTTCGCAATAGGATTAACTGTTATGGCTGGTGCATTTTCGGTTGGACCAATTTCAGGAGCAGTATTCAACCCTGCGGTTTCATTGGGACCAACTTTGAGTCATTTAATTATTGGAGATGGGATTTCAAAATACTATCTGTGGTATTTCCTTTTAGGACCGACCATTGGAAGTGTTATAGGTACGTTCGCTTTCCTCTATTTAGTTAAAAAGTAAAGATATTTAACTATTCTTGAAATTATTCCAACAATTACAATAAAAAGAAATAGTTTCAAACCAACTTCTAAAACAATAATAAGTAAAATAATGTATAGTAATGCTCTTATAAAATCTTTAGCTTTTTTTGGTAAATACCCAAAAAAATAACTATAAAAAGGTTCCAACGTTAATTTTTAATATTTAAAAATACAAATTAATTAAAGTTATTTTAAAAGGATTTTATAATTTTATACTACATCATAGCACTTAAATAAACCACCATGAATCAACTATTTAAAATATTATTTTGTTTAATTGTCGTTACTTTTTTGTTTTCCTGTGACAATAAAAAGACATCCTCTTTTCAAAACATTTCTTTAGAAGATTTGGAACTTAAAAGAGGTGATTTACTACTTTGTGGGGACCCCAATTTTGGTGAAGTAGATTTTTCACTATCCTGTAGGTATGATTTGAGAGAAAAGTTTAATTTGGGACTAACTTTAATACATTCTTTTGAATATGCTGAGGCTGAAAAGGTATTTGTAAATATCTTAGATCAGGATAAGGATTGTGTAATGGCATACTGGGCAACAGCAATGAGTATTTTAAATCATCCTCTTTCTCGTAGACAAAATACCGAATCACTCAAAAGAGGTGAAGAGCTTTTGAAAGTTGCTAAAACTTTAGTTGTCAATAATGAACGTGAAAAAGATTATTTGGATGCTGTAGGTATATATTTTAAAGATTGGCAAAATCTTGATACTCAAACCAGAAAACTCAAATATGAAAGTAAAATGGAAGAACTTTATTTGAAATATCCAAATGACGTAGAAACCGCTGTATTTTATTCTTTAGCCGTATTGGCATCTGCAGATTTAAATGACAAGACTTATTCGAAACAAAAGAAATCAGGCCAAATTCTAGAGAAATTATTTAAGACATATCCTAATCATCCAGGAATTGCTCATTACATTATTCACAATTATGATTCACCTGAACTTGCTCACATGGCTTTAGAAACAGCACGTAAATATGCTATAATTGCTCCTGCATCAGCCCATGCTCAACATATGCCATCTCATATTTTTACAAGATTGGGTCTTTGGAAGGAATCAATAACTTCAAATACCGATTCAGCTCAATCAGCTGTTTGTTATGCAGAGTCGGTTAATCCTGAAGCAAATTGGGTTAGTGAAATTCATGCCTTAGATTACTTGGTTTATGCACATCTTCAACAAGGTGATAATCAAAGTGCTCGATATGAAATGGATAAAATGAGTGAAATTAAAGAAGTTTTTCCCTCAGATCATTTTGCGGGTTCATATGCCCTAATTGCGGTTCCATGTCGATTAGCTGCAGAAAATAAAAATTGGGAATTAGCTTCTAGAATTGAATTGCCAAACACTAATATGGACTGGGATAAAGTTAATTGGCCAAAAGGAAATCTATATTTTACACGAGGACTGGGATTTGCTAATATTGGTGACATCAGTTCTGCTGAGAGAGAATTAGGAAATTTAATTACTCTCAAAGAAAAACTGGATGAGCTTAAAAACACATATGAAAGTGGTCAGGTTGCTATTCAGATTGAATCTGTCAAAGCATGGATTGAATATGCCAAGGGAAATGGCCAAAAGGCTATTGAGTTCATGACAAAAGCTGCTAATTTGGAAAGTAAAACATCTAAGGCCGCGGTTACACCTGGAGAAATCATTCCAGCTGATGAATTATTAGCTGATATGTATCTATTGCTTGATAAACCAAAATTAGCATTAGAAACTTATGAAAAGAATTTAAAAAGTAGGCCTTACAGATTTAATGGAATTTATGGGGCTGCAAAAGCTGCTGAAAAACTTAATAATGTAAAATTAGCCAATTATTACTTCAATCAACTAATTGATTTGACTAAGGGAATCAATAGTTCTAGACCAGAAATTAAAGAGGCAAATGAATACATATTAAAGAACTCCACAATGCTGGCTGATAATGTTTAGGTTCTTTTTGCTAGCTATTTTAGTTGTTTTCATGAGCTCATGTTCTCAGCTTATTAAAAAAGAGCTACCTGTATTTAATCCCTCAGACTTCGACCCTAAACTTGTCGATACAAGTTTGAGAAAAGTTAATCAAAACCACACGGTAAAAGATTTTAATTTGACCAATCAAAACGGAGTTAAAATTTCTTCAAAGGATTATGAGAACAAAGTTTATGTAGTTGATTTTTTTTTCACACGTTGTCCAAGTATTTGTCCTATTATGACCGATAATATGCTACTAATTCAAGATGAATTCATTAATGATGATCAGATTATGCTATTATCGCTTTCAGTAACCCCTGAGATTGACAGTGTCTCAGTATTAAAGAACTATGCAATTGAAAAGGGAATTAATGATTCAAAATGGAATATTACTACCGGATCTAAAAAACATATATATGACCTTGCAAGAAAAAGTTACTTTGCGGTAGTTGATCAAGGGGACGGTGATCTGCAAGATTTTATCCATACTCCGAATTTTATTTTGGTTGATAAGAAAAAACAGATAAGGGGTATTTATGACGGAACGGAGCTCAATGAGGTTACAAGATTAATTGAAGACATACATACTTTAATTAACTGATTTATAAATATAGATTTTCAGTTTTTTCCGGAGATTTCAACAAATTTTACACCAAGATCAGGTTTTTCATTAAAATTATCAAGTGGAAACATAGGTCTTTTTATCCTTTTGTAATCAATTCTAAAAAGATCTTGATCAACCCCTCCAGGTGTCAGTGCCATCGTCCATCCTTTTTTGATATTATGTAGCTCTGGAACTAAATAACCAATTTTCACAATAATTATGTCTGTTGATCTGGGATCAATACCTAACTCATAAAAATCAGACTCTTTGTGATATGGTTTTCTCTTTTCTGTTACAATAATATTGAGACTTCCAACTTCAACTACAACTTCAGTGACTGCATATTTATCACCTTTTTTAATTGATTTTATTTTTCCAATAAGTTTAATGGGAGGCGAAAATCGATTATCAACATCAGCACCAACAAATTCCTCAATTTCTCCTCCAACACCAATTTCAATTGCTTTTTGTGTAAGTTTTGGTCCGGGAATGGATGCGTATACAACAGACGGCCCATTCTCAGATTTAAATTCCTTCCTTTTGATCAATTCATTGAGTGTCCAAGTTACATCTCCAGCACCACCAGCAGTTGGATTGTCACCCATATCACTAATAATGTATGGTCTTTTTTTGCTTATGAGTGCAAGATTTAAACTCTCATTAAAAGATGCTACAGGACCAACAAATTCAAATTCATCTTTTACAGACCAAAAGTTTTCTGCAAGAAATTCTGCTCCCTGTGTAACACTATTTTTATTGTCTCCTGTTACCATGACCACAGCATGATTTCTTGGCTCATCTGCCCACGGGTACCCCACCCAAATAGCGGCATCTAATATACCAGGACTCTTGGTAATCGGATCAACTTTAGCATACAAACTTTTTCCTGGTTCAACTCTAGTGCTTGTTTTTTCACCAGGTAAGAGAATTGGTACTTCAATTCTGGCTTTGTATTTAGGTTTACCTTTCTTAGTTTCAAGTCTGTATAATAGATTATCAACGGCTCTTTTTTTTGACTCAAGCGCATCTTCATGTGGAGCAAGTCTGTAACAAGTTATCAAATCTGTCTCTTTGGCAAGTTCATACGAAACATTTCCATGTAAATCCATAGATGTTGAGATAATAGTCTCGTAACCAATTAAATCTCTTATTCTCTTTATAAAATCCCCTTCTGGATCATCAATTCCTTCAACACTCATAGCCCCATGAATATCGAAGAATAGCCCATCATAAGGCATGTCTTTTTTGAGCATATTTAAGGTTTTACCCACTAAAGATTCATAAGCTTCTTTGGTTACAATTCCACCAGGAAGAGCATGTCCACGAAGTGTAGGAACCCAAATTGCCCGTTGTCTGTTCAAAGAGTCAGGAGACAGAAACGGATAATAATCAAATACATCATTACCAACTCTGGCTTTGAAATCTTCTTCAACAGTTTTTGCAGGAGAAAAAGTGCTAGACTCAATGGCCAAACCTGCTATTGCAATTTTAGGTTTTTTTTGCAGGTTACATCCTAAAAAAAGACACAAACAGCCAATAAATATTAATTTTTTCAATCTGTTAATTTTAATTAAAAAACCCTGACATTTCAGGGTTTTTATTTAAAAATAAGGTTAAATTTTAGTTTTTTGATGATTCTAAAAAGTTATTTATTTGAACTTGCATTCCATTTACATCCATCCAGTCAGAAAAAGTAGCAATTTTGTTGTCTGTGTTGAAATTTAATACACCATACCATTTATTATAGACTTCAGCCCCAGTTTCAGTGTGAATAGTTGACCAAGTACCGTATACCCTCATAACATCTGGTTCACTGTTGGTCTCTCCTTGTGAGTACAGTGAGCCTGCCCAATATCCATAATCAGATCCAATTAAGCCATCTCCAGGATTAAAAGTTATTTCATCAAAATTATCAAAGTAGTAAAGTACAGCATCTTTGAATTCTTCAAAGCCTAGTATCTTACCTCCATTGTATTCAGGTGGGCTCCATTGTACTGAGTCGGCAACAACGCTCATTAATAAATCAATATCTTCATTATAAAATCCAGTGGTGAACGTTTCAAATGCCTCAATTTGTTGTTCGAATTTAAGTTTATATTCATCTGTGACTCCGTTATTTTCAACTGAGCTATTGCACGATATAATTAAACATATTGTAAGAATTAAAATAATTTTTTTCATGGTTTAAAAATTTAATTATTTAAGTTAAAAATAAATTAAAAGAAACTTGTTTTTAAAATTCAAAATTTTAAATAAATCACTATTTAATAATTTTAATAATCAATAATTTGAAATTTGATTTTTTTACCACTGTGTTTTTGAGAAAGTCTATTGATACTTTCTTCATTCAGTTGTAAAATTCTTGGATACCCACCACAAGTTTGATTATCTCTCATAAGTATAATCAGTTTTCCAGATGGCGTCAGTTGAACAGTGCCTGTTAAAACAAGAGAGGTAATTATAGGTTTTATGTTGTTTTTTAACAATTCATTTAATTGGTATGCCATTCTATTGTTAGAATTTGAAATGGTAAACTCCATGGATGTTAATAATTTGATTTGTTCTTGACTTAATTTACAATATTCTGGTCCTTTGTAAGCATAAATTATTTTTTGTTCAAAGTGATTTTTGTAGTTGTAACTAAAATTTTGAATAAAATTTTCATCTTCGTTAAAACTGTTAATATAAATTTCATCTCCTTTTTTAATTTTTTGTTCATTTGTAACAGGGTAAAACATGCTCCTGCTCTCTAAAATTTTTTTTGTCAAAAAACCTCCTTTAACGGCAAGGTAGGATCTGTAACCAAAATTTAGTTTACCAAAGCTCAAGATCTCTCCTTTTTTTATCTTGTGGACGCTATCCATTTTAATATGATTTTCATTTATTTTGGGACTCATATCTGCTCCACTTATACATATGTAAGTATTAATCCTAAACTTTAGTTTAGGGCCAGTCATCGTAATTTCCATTACACCGCAATTATCCTTGTTTTTTAAAATTCGATTACATAACAAGCCTGAAAATTTGTCCATATTTCCTGAACGAGGTACACCAAAACATTCATAATTATATCTTCCCAAATCTTGTATAGTAGAAAATAAACCTGAGCTTATAACATCAATCATATTTTATTTTTTTAAGTTTAAATTTATTCAATTCAATGTCAATTTTAATTTTAGAATGTTCTTCAAGTGAAATTCTTTCAAAGCAAACTTGATCCCCAGACTTTATAATACAAGGAGGTTTATTGTTGGGATCGAAAAGATTTATTGGTGAGTTCCCAATAATATTCCATCCACCTGGGCTGTTGTGAGGATAAATACCTGTTTGAGACCCTCCAATACCTACAGAACCTTTTAGAACATTTTGTAGTGGAGATTCTTTTCTTGGACAATGAATTTTTTTGTTTAATCCACCTAGGTATAAAAATCCAGGTACAAATCCAATATTGTATACAATGTAATTAGATGAGTTATGAATGGAAATGATTTGATCTTTTTTTAATTCTAATTTTTTTTCTAATCTTTTTAAGTCAATTCCAAATTCTTCCTCATAACAAACAGGAATTGTCCATCTGTAAAAATTTGGTATTTCAGCAGATTTTTTATCAAAGTAAAGTTTTCTTAGGTTTTCTATCTTTTTATTAAAATTTTTTAAATCTTTAAATTCGATAAGTAATGAATTGTAAGAGCTTTTTAAAGATTCTACATTATGGTTTTTTTCAATTGAACATTTAAATTGAATGATATCTATTAGTATTTTTTTTTGAATTGCTTCTGGCCATTCAATCAAAATCGAATTTTCACCAAACCTTAGGTACTTTAAAGAAAAATTCATCAATATTTTTTTATTTCAATTCCTTTTGATTTAAAATGTGTAGTGAGATTTTCTAGAATTTCGTTTGCATTTACATTGTCTCCATGAATGCACAATGTTTCGTATTTCACTTTTTTCACTTTATTGTTTACAGTTATAATTTTGTTATTTAAAATATTTTCAAGCTGACAAATAATATCTTTTGTTTTAGTAATAATTGCATTTTTGTGATTTCTGTCAAGCAGTGAGTAGTCATCATTGTACTTTCTATCTAAAAATAATTCGGTCATTATTTCAACTCCGGTTTCATTAGCAAGTTTTGAGATCAAGGAATTATAGGGAACATAAAGTTTAACATTAAACTTTTTAGCTATTTCTAAAATAAGTATTGCTGTATTTCTGTCATTTGCGGAGAAATTGTATAAGGCTCCGTGGGCTTTAATATGATTAAGCTTTAGGTCTTCTTCATCCAATATTTCGACTAATTGCATTATTTGATTTTCGATAGAATCTCTTAGGCTAGTATCAGAAATTTGTATTTTTTTTCTCCCAAAATTTTCTTTGTCTGGATAGGAGGGGTGAGCTCCAATATTTAAACCAAATTTTTGAGCCAGCAAAACAATTTTTTTCATTTCTTTTTTGTTTCCTGCATGTCCTCCGCAAGCGATGTTGCATGAAGAAATATGTGGAAATAAATTTTCTTCATTATTTATTGCCTCACCAACATCACAATTTATGTCTAAAAATAATTTATGATTCATATCAAATTAAGTGTATTAAAAATAC
>Ga0160422_10001548_pt1 | contig 14394 bp, 9 predicted proteins | sample Fk160mmetaG_FD_108192 | JGI IMG/M metagenome (GOLD analysis project Ga0160422, IMG submission 108192) | Marine microbial communities from the Central Pacific Ocean - Fk160115 60m metaG | ecosystem: Environmental > Aquatic > Marine > Oceanic > Photic zone | place: The Central Pacific Ocean...
AGGAGGACAAGTACTGACCACGCGTTGTGCTTCCAAGTCGAAGGAAGAAGGCCGATGTCCGAATCTCTCATGATGCAAAATTGGAACACCTCTGTTGGCACGCGGTTCACGCCAGGTAAAAAAAACCCCGCACACAGGCGGGGCTTTTCATTGTTGGTTGGAAATGTTTAGTTCTCCTTCACCTCTTCAAAGTCCACATCAGTGACCTCAGCATCGCCGTCGGAAGATGCACCAGCATCCCCAGCAGTGCCTGCGTCATCGCCTCCTGCAGCTTGTTGCGCTGCATACATTTCTTGACTTGCAGCCTGGAAGGCAGCATTGAGTGTCTCAATGCCCGATTTGCAACCGTCAATATCCTGCTCGCTGTGTGCCTTTTTGAGGTTTTCCAAGGCGTCCTTGATTGGTGACATCTTGTCTTCTGGAATTTTCTCACCAAATTCCTTCAATTGCTTCTCCGTCTGGAAAACCAAGGCATCTGCCTGATTGAGCACATCGGCTCGTTCTTTGGCTTGAGCGTCAGCATCCGCGTTTGCTTCAGCATCGGCTTTCATGCGCGCGATTTCATCGTCACTCAAACCGCTTGAAGCTTCGATTTTGATGCTTTGTTCTTTTCCTGTCGCGTTGTCTTTCGCACTGACATTGATGATGCCGTTGGCGTCAATGTCAAATGTGACTTCGATTTGAGGTGTGCCTCTTGGTGCTGGAGGGATGTCTGCCAAGTGGAAGCGACCTATGGTTTTGTTGTCTGCTGCCATGGCACGCTCACCTTGTAAAACGTGGATTTCCACGCTTGGTTGATTGTCACTTGCCGTTGAGAATGTCTCCGATTTCTTCGCGGGGATCGTGGTGTTTGCGTCAATGAGCTTGGTGAAGACTCCACCCATGGTTTCAATTCCTAGAGACAAGGGTGTTACATCCAAGAGGAGAACATCTTTGACGTCTCCCGTCAAGACACCGCCTTGGATGGCGGCACCAACGGCCACAACTTCGTCTGGATTCACCCCCTTCGAAGGTTCTTTGCCGAAGTAAGATTTCACTGCGTCTTGAACTGCGGGTATTCTCGTAGATCCGCCCACGAGAATCACCTCATCAATGTCGCCTTTGTCCAAACCAGCGGCTTTGAGAGCTGTCATGCAAGGCTCAATGGACCTTTTTACGAGGCTGTCCACCAACTGTTCAAATTTTGCGCGGGTTAAGCTTCGTACCAAGTGTTTTGGCACACCATCCACGGGCATGATGTAGGGCAAGTTGATTTCTGAACTCGTCGTACTTGAAAGTTCGATTTTGGACTTTTCAGCGGCCTCTTTCAGTCGTTGCAAAGCCATGGGGTCTTTGCTCAGGTCAAGTCCGCTGTTTTCGCCCTTGAACTCGTCAACAAGCCATTCGATGATGGCTTGGTCGAAGTCGTCACCACCAAGGTGAGTGTCTCCGTCTGTGGATAGAACTTCGAACACACCATCACCAAGTTCGAGGATACTCACATCATGAGTTCCACCTCCCAAATCAAAAACCACAATTTTTTGGTCTGTGGACTTTTTATCCAGTCCGTAAGCCAAAGCCGCCGCGGTTGGTTCATTGATGATTCGCTTCACTTCGAGCCCCGCGATTTCGCCAGCTTCTTTTGTTGCCTGGCGTTGACTGTCATTGAAATATGCGGGAACTGTGATCACAGCTCCTGTGACTTCTTGACCGAGGTATTCTTCTGCTGTACGCTTCATTTTTTGAAGCGTCATGGCTGAAATTTCTTGTGGTGTGTATTGGCGGTCGTCGATTTGTACTCGAGGCGTGTTGTTGTCCCCTTTCACGACTTTGTAAGCCACGCGGCCAGCCTCTTTGTTGACTTCGCTAAAGCTCGAGCCCATAAAGCGTTTGATGCTGGAGATGGCCCAGGTTGGGCTTGTGCTGGCTTGGCGCTTTGCAGGTTCTCCTACTTTACGCTCTCCACCGTCGATGAAGGCTACCACAGATGGAGTTGTGCGCTTGCCTTCGCTGTTGTTGATGACCACGGGTTCGTTTCCTTCCATCACTGCGACGCAGCTGTTGGTGGTTCCGAGGTCGATGCCAATGATTTTACTCATGTTGCAAGGATTGATTGTGTTTTCGTTTGTTTTGCCCTCCTTAGACCAAACCTGATGCCAATCCGTGTCGTCGCTTGGAATACTGACATCCTGTCAAAACCAACTCCATTTTTATGACAGATGCGGCAGGATGGTGTGAAGTAGCCTGACAGCCTGACGGAGCTAGCGCAATTGATGCTTGGGGGAAAGAGACACCCACTGAGCCACCTCCTCAAGGTGTTCTGCTGCATGAAGCATCCGAGAACCATACCAACTGAACGATTCACCATCCACCAAACGAAAGCGCCTGTTGGAATGGGTGGATTGAAAGGCATGAAGGTGCTTGGTCCGAAACGGGAACGGTTCGGAGGGAAGGAGCCACTGATATGCAGCAGTCGCCCCGACGTCTGATTGATCTCCAGTGGATGGGTACCGACCCTCAACATCCTTGCCTATGGCATTACGGATACCCCAATGACGCATGACATCGTGAATGTAGGTGTCTTGGCCTGCAACCATCCATGGTGAGGGCCAAACGACATAACCAGCTTTGCCTCGCTCGGGCTTTGGATTCCCCCAAACGTCTTGAATTCGACTTAACAAGTCCCGCGTGTGCTGCAAACGCTCGACGCGTTCCCCAATGCGTGCCATTTCTATCCACGCGTCCTCAATCTTCCGCACGTCAGTGAGCATGACTCCATCTGCTGGCAAATGCTGCGACAGGTGTTCGACCTGCATTTGGTCGTTTTCCTCTCGATTTGCCAAAACCAAATCGGGTTTCAAAGCAAGGATTTGGTCAACCTTGATGTTTTTGGTTCCTCCAATGCGCGTGACGGTGTGAAATTTGGATTTTGGTCGGACACAATATTTGGTCTGTCCAACGACATCGACGTTGAGGTCGTGCAAAAACTCAGTCCAACTCGGCACTAAGGAAATGACGCGCATGATGCGAAGTTAGTCCGCTACCTTTGTGTCATGAAGGCTCCTCTGCGATTTGCTGTGGTGGGATGCGGACACATTGGAAAACGCCACGTGGCCATGATTCAAGGTGACTCGCGAGGTGAATTGGTGGCCGTGATTGATCTCGCTTGGAGTTCGGAGGGAAGGGGAGAAGTCCCTGCGCGTAAGTGGGCGAGTGAAGCCAGGGCTTTTACCTCGCTAAGCGATGCATTGAACGTGTTGAATTTCGATGTGGTGTCTGTTGCTACACCCAATGGCAGTCATGTTGAGTTGGCGTGTGAAGCTGTGGCGTCTGGATGTCACGTGGTGTTGGAAAAGCCGATGGGACTGACATCAAAGTCCATCGAGAACTTGAAAAAGTTGGCAGAAGAGGCTGGGGTCAAAGTCTTTGGGGTGATGCAGAACCGCTATGCCCCAGCGGCTGCTTGGCTGAAGAGCGCTCACGAGGCCAGAGAATTTGGTGAGTTGTTGCAGGTTCATGTGCAGTGTTTGTGGAATCGCGATGAACGATATTATCAGCGAGGATCGTGGCGTGGTACCATGGAAGATGACGGGGGTCCCTTGTTTACACAATTCTCCCACTTTTTGGACATTTTACTTTGGGTTTTTGGACCCGTTGAAGTTGAGGATGTCCATTTCTACAATCAAGTTCATCCCTACACCGAATTTGAGGATGGTGGATTGGTACGTTTTCGCCTTGAACAAGGCGGCTGGGGGACCTTCACCTTTAGTACAGCGGCACCTCACAGCAACTTTGAAAGCAGCATGACCGTTTTAGGTCGTTCAGGAACCGTGAGGATCGGAGGTCAATACATGAATCGCTTGGAGGAGTTTCAATTGCCAGAATCTAACAGACCCGACTTGCAGCAGCCTCCGCCACCCAATGACTATGGTGGTTACACCGGATCGGCGGCCAACCACCACCACGTGTATGACAATGTGTTCAATGTGTTACTCGGTGGCGACGATGTGGCCACATCAATTGAAGAAGGCCTGGCAGTGGTCCGCGTTGTTGAGGAGATACACGCCAAGGGACGAATTTAAAAATGACGGGAGGATTTGGTCCAAGTGGACCAAAGGGCTGGAAAACACTTTTGAAACCACCATGGCGCTTTGACCCATCGACGCATGGGGACTACGTCCGCGCCAAACTCGGCGTAAAATTGATCGACTCCAACATCTTGGCTTCCGCCAAAATCAAATGTGGTGCAGCCTCGGCTTTTGGCTTCTTCCATGGCCGCAAGCAACATGGCCACAGATGCGCGGCCTGACGAGTTGGATCGCACCTGACCTCCGAATGCATATACACAGGTCGAGTTGGGCAAAACGACAAAGCCTCCAGAAGCAACACAATGCCCCTCTCTGTCATGAGCCAAAACTGCGAATGTCCAAGGTTGCGATTTCAAACGAGCCAAGAGTTCGGCCAACTCTTTCCCATGATGAGCGAGACTTTTTCGAGCCCTTGACAACTTATGAAGGGACATCACCGCAGTCCAAGCATCCTCATCTTGGCGAATGTCGATTGACCCTTCGTCTTGGAGGAAACGTGTGGCTTGTTTTTGCCGGGATTTGCCAATGCTCCAAACACCGTGTGCTGGACGTTGGCATTGTCTGGTGTGACGTATGACTTCACACCAACCTTGAGGAGCTTGAATGTTCTCATGTGCGGCAGGACCGAGGTCTAAAACGCAAAGCACAGACGACGTAGTCGTGCACTGCGACAACAAAGTGCGCTGAGTACTTTGATTGCCGTCGAGTCCAATGTGCAGGGCCCAAGGTGGGGTACACAACAAAGAAAATATGCCTTTCAAGGAGGTTTTTGTCAGGCCAACAGCGACGTCGCTGCATTGAAACAGGACACCTTGATCTCCAAGCCATGCGCAGGATGCAAAGCCTGACTGTTGAGAGGGGGATGAGGCGAGAAGCGCCACTAGAAATTCAACGTCAGCCGCCGATGGAACGCTTCACAGCTTCGTACTCGCGCTCACCTCCAATGAATTCATCGCCGAGATTGATGAACTCGCGAACCTTATCGGGGTCACTCATTTCATCTAACTTTTCAATCGTCGTGACAAAGGCGTATTGCAAAAGGTCAAGCTGTCCGTCGGTCAAACCCCTGCCTTGTTGGTCAAGAAGAAGATTTCGCGCCTTTTCCCATGCTTTGTCCGCGTCACGTCGTGCTTTCAAAGTCAAGTAAACAGTGCCAAACATCATCCAAGCCCCTGGGTCTTCGCTGTCAAGCGTAGTGAGATATTTGTAATACGATTTGGCTTTCGTGAATTTGCCGTTGTCCATCTCCGTTTCAGCGGCCACAATGGTTTCTTTTCGCAGATCTTCGATGTATTCCTGCTCCTTAGGGATGTAATCCTGCTCTTTGTCTTTCTTGACAAACTTCCCGGCATATTTCAGGGCATTCTTCAATGCCTTCATCTTGTCTACCTCGTAGGTCTCACGCAAGTCTGAGTCGTCGCTGTTGTGAATGGCGAGGTAGGACTTTGCCATATACAAGTATGGCATAGGGTGTTTCTTTTGATCGTCGTCCTCCGTGTAACGAATGGCTTTGTAGAGGACTTTTTCATATTTCCCGTCGACGAACCACACCAACAACTGATCCAATTCACTTTCAGCAATGAGGATTGGTTCTTCTTCATCCTCTCCTTTTCTGATTTGGCCCCAAGATTCATTGGCAGCTCCGGTGATGAGCAAAAACATGGTGGCTGCACAGGCAAACCAAGATGAACAGGGAATACACTTTGTCATGGTTTCAAATTTTGAGATTCAGGGAGCACAAACCGTGCCCAATATACAGGAGGACGAGATAAGCTGTCCTGAAGCTGTCGTATGTCGTTTGAACTGGCGGCACTTCGAGATGTTCTCTTTTGTGCATCATGCAATCGATTGAAGCCAACCCAAAGCACGCACCTGTGAGAGCGTGGTTTGACCGTCAAGGTTGGGTGCCTCAGACTTTCCAAATGGAGGTGTGGGATGCATTCGCTCAAGGGCAAGATGGGCTGCTTCAGGCGCCTACGGGAAGTGGTAAAACCTATGCTGCGATGGGGCACGTGTTGTCCACTGCAGCTGCTTCGGGCAGTGGGACTCTTGGAGTGAAGTTGATTTGGGTGGCTCCTTTGCGCGCACTGTCTGCGGACATTGCGGATGCTGCACGAGCTATGATCGATGGGCTCGGACTGGATTGGGAGGTGGGCACGAGGACGGGTGATACTTCCGCCAAGGAAAAAGCCAAGCAGCGAAGTGCGCTTCCCGACATTTTAATTACTACTCCGGAATCGTTGCATATCCTCATCGCACAAAAAGGCGGAGTTGAGCGCTTGTCCAGTGCTCAAGCGGTGGTGGTGGACGAATGGCACGAACTCCTTGGTTCGAAGCGAGGTGTACAGGTGGAGTTGGCCGTGTCGTGGATTGCTCAACGCAGTGCTCAAAAAGGATTGGACATGCTTGTGTGGGGAATCAGTGCCACCCTTGCAGAACCTGAGTTGGCGCTGGAGGCCTTGGTGGGATCATCCGAGGGAGCATTGATAAAAGCAGACATTTCAAAAGTTATTGAGTTGGAAAGTACCATGCCACGAGCCTTTGCGAGACTTCCTTGGGCGGGGCACATTGGTCTGCAATTGCTTGACGAAGTGGCAGATGTGGTCGAATCACATCAAAGCACCCTCATATTCACCAACACTCGGCGGCAGGCAGAAGTGTGGTATCAGGCTCTTTTGGAGCACAAGCCCGAATGGGCTGGGGTCATGGCGATGCATCACGGTTCCATCGCCCGCGAACTCCGAGAGTGGGTTGAGGATGCTCTGCATGACGGCCGCTTGCGTGCAGTGATCTGTACAGCGTCATTGGACCTTGGTGTGGATTTTAGACCTGTGGATGCGGTGGTTCAGGTTGGGGGACCCAAGGGTGTGTCACGCATGATTCAACGCGCGGGTCGCTGTGGCCATAGGCCTGGTGAAATAAGCAAGGCATTTTTTGTTCCCACCCATGGGTTGGAGTTGATTGAGGCAGTGGCCTTGCGGGAGGCAATTGCCCACTCAGAAATTGAGCCCAAGACGCCTGTCATTTTATGTTGGGATGTTCTTGTTCAGTGGCTGTGTACACTCTCAGTAGGCGACGGATTTAAGCCCACGGAAGTGAAATCTTTATTGGCGAGAACTCACGCTTACGGCTTGATGGAAGACGCCGACTGGAGGCAATGCTTGGATTTGATTTCAACAGGAGGGCCGTCTCTTAGGGCTTACACAGAGCACAGGCGTGTGGAGATTGATGAAACGGGATTGTGGCGCATGAGGGATCGAACCAAAGCTCGGCGTCACCGCATGAGTATGGGAGCCATTGTCAGTGCGACAATGGTTGCGGTGCACCTCAGAGGCCAAGGTCTACTTGGACACGTGGAAGAAACGTTTGTAGCCTCATTGAGGGAGGGGGACTCTTTTGTTTTTGCTGGACATACCGTGGCACTTGTCTCTTTTCGTGGATTGGTTGCAAAGGTTCGTCGGTCCAAATCATCGACCGCCAGAACTCCGGCTTGGATGGGGGGGCGCATGTCCCTCAGCTCAGAACTCTCTCATCGTTTGAGACAGGCATGGGATCGTTTGGCTGACGCCGATGCCTCGTGGGAGCCTGAGTTGCAGCGCCTGTCGCCCATGGTTCAGATTCAAGCTGAGCGAAGCAGCATACCTAGGGCGCATCAATTGCTCGTCGAAACACTCGAAGATGGTGATGGACATCATCTTTTTCTCTATCCATTTGAAGGCCGCAAAGTGCACGAAGCACTGGCCATGCTCCTTGCTTACCGTCTCAGTCTACTCGTTCCGCAAACGTTCAATTGGGCATGCAACGACGATGGCCTCGAACTGTTGTCAGATCAACCCATTCCTTGGGAAAGGATAGAGGATTCCAACCTGTTGAGTCCAAACCATTTGATGGACGATTTGTCCGCTGGATTTAATGCCTCAGAATTGGTGCGACGAAAGTTTCGGGATGTCGCGACAATTGCTGGGTTGGTCTTTCAAGGATTTCCTGGAGCTGCAGTCAAGGATCGTCATTTGTTGACGTCGACCAACTTGCTTTTGCAGGTCTTTCAAGACCACGATCCAGACAATCTCCTGCTACGCCAGGCGCAAGATGAAATGTTGTCCGATCAGCTCGAATTCGGTCGTCTTTTGCAGTGGCTTCAGGGAATGCCAGGTCGAGAGGTGATTCATTGCACCTTGGAAAAGCCATCCCCGCTTGCGTTCCCATTGTTTGTCGATCGGCTTCGTGAAAGATTGACCTCAGAGACCCTTGAAGATCGCTTGAAGCGAATGGCGTGGGCCTGATGTATTTTTGACACCTCATGCGGAAATTGAAAATCAATTCTTTACTGGCTGCGGCTGTGAATGCGCTACGTCTGATTGCCGTGGCCTTGCTGCTGGGAGTCACCACAACGTCTTCCGCCCAAGGCACGGTGAAGGGTTTCTTGAAGTCCGAGTCGTCGGGGGAGGCGGTCATGTTCGCATCAGTGACGCTCGAAGGGACGTCATTTGGCGTATCGAGCGATGTGGAGGGATATTTCAGCTTGAGCAGAATTCCTGCGGGCCAATACACCCTCGTGGTCACGAGCTTAGAATTCGAGACGGTTAAAAAATCGATAGAGATAAGAAATAATAAAGTGTTGACTAGCAATATGTTATTGTCAGCAAAAGTGATTGAGCTTGGTGGGGCAGAGGTGCGAGCTGACCGTGAAGAACAAACAACGCAGGTTCGCACTTCTGTGGAGACCATACGCCCAGCAGACATCAAGCGTATCCCGAGCTTTGGCGGGGCACCTGATTTGGTGCAAGCGCTTCAAGTGCTGCCGGGATTCGTATCGACAGGAGACCAAGGAGGACAGTTGTACATCCGCGGCGGCTCACCCATCCAAAACAAAGTGCTTTTGGATGGCATGTTGATTTACAACGCGTTTCACAGCATTGGTCTGTTCAGCGTATTTGATTCTGATGCCTTGGCCAATGCAGATGTGTACACGGGCGCTTTTTCAGCGAAATACGGGGGAAGAATCAGCAGCGTGATGGACATCAGGACGCGTGATGGAAACATGCGCCGAACGGAAGGGCGTGTGGGAGCGAGCCCGTTTGGGGCAAAACTTTTGGTTCATGGACCGCTGCGAGCCATGTCCGAAAACAGATCCGGAGGAATCAGCTATTTGTTAAGCGTCAAGCACAGTTACCTCGACCAATCTTCCGAACTGTTTTATCCATACATCGATGATGGGCGCTTGCCTTTTGGCTTCACGGATGCGTTTGGGAAAATCACTTTCGGTGGCGCAGATGGCTCCAAGCTCAGCTTGTTCGGATTCAACTTCAATGACAACGCGAGTGTGTTGGATGACAGCACCGGGGTCGATTTCGCGAATTACGGTTGGCGAAATGTTGGAGGTGGCGGCACATTCACAGTTGTACCTCCCGGGAGTTCCGTGCTTTTGAATGGTCATTTTGCGCTGAGCAATTACCGCATCAATTTTGACGAAGTGGGGTCTCCCGATCGTTTTAGTGAAGTTCAGGGGTTCAATTTTGGGCTGGATTTCAAATATGTCCTCGGAGAAGACAATGTTGAGTACGGGCTCGAAGTTGTGGGCATGCAAACTGATTTCCAAACTTTCAATTCACTGCAGGTGTCTGTGGAACAACAGGAAAATACAACAGAACTGGGCGGATACGTGGACTACACCATCACGCGAGGTCCATGGATTGTGCAACCTAGCCTGCGTCTGCAGTATTACAGTTCCCTGGCAAAGGCGCGTATGGAGCCGCGCTTTGGCATCAAGTACAAAGCAAGTGAGCGGCTGCGTTTGAAGGCAGCAGGAGGGATGTATTCGCAAAATGTCATCTCTGCCAATTCTGATCGCGACATCGTCAACCTCTTTTACGGGTTCTTGGCGGGACCTCAAAATTTGCAGGACGACATTCAATTGGCCAATGGAGAGCAGCGCGAAATCGTGCACAGTCTTCAAACAGCGAATCACGCAGTGGCTGGCTTTGAGTTTGATTTGACAGAGCGTTTGAATGTCAATGCAGAAGGTTATGTGAAGCACTTTACGCAACTGACCAATTTCAACCGCAACAAGCTTTTCCCGGACAACACGACTTACGCAAGCGAGCCCGATGCATTCAAGAAAGACTTCATTGTGGAAACTGGTCGCGCAGTTGGTGCAGACGTTGTGGTGAAATACGAGGAGCGTGAGACTTATTTGTGGTTTGTTTATGGTCTCGGTGATGTAGATCGTTGGGATGGATTTCGCTGGTATGACCCTGTATTTGACAGAAGGCATAATGTCAATCTGGTGGCCAGCCAAGGCTTTGGCGGTGGTGCGTGGTTGGTGTCTGCTCGCTGGAATTTGGGGTCGGGCCTTCCATTTACCCAAAGTCAAGGATATTACCAAGCACCCAGCACCGGTGGAGGGATCGATGGCGATTACTTGACCACCAATCCAGATGACATTAGCATTTATCTCTCAGGGCTGAATGAAGGCAGGCTTCCTGCCTATCACCGTTTGGATTTGAATGTGAAGCGCACTTGGGAGAGAGGTAGAGGCGACATCGAACTCTCAGTTGGCATCACAAATGTCTACAGCAGACAAAACATATTTTACGTAAACCGCATCACAGGGCAACGTAAAAATCAACTGCCGTTCTTGCCTTCGTTGGGCTTGGATTGGTCTTTCTAGGAAGAGGCGGAAATCAACTTTGCAGCTTGGCCCATGGCCTCATCTGTCACGCCGTCCCCACTCAACATTGTGGCTACTGACAATTGGCGTTTTTCGAATTCAAGGGCATCGACAAACACATGTGTGGATGCCCCGTCGGTGGTCTTGCTGACTTCCCAATGATGTTGGGCTTGTGCAGCGACCTGCGGCAAATGAGTCACAGCGAGCACTTGCCTTGTATGCGGGGCATTTGAAATGCTTCTCATTGCACGCCCCATGTGCGTGGCCACTTCACCGCTTACACCCGTATCTATTTCATCGAGGACCACAACTGGTGTTGATTGAATCCCTGCCAAAATGGATTTCAGAGCCAGCATAAAACGGGCACGCTCTCCACCGCTCGCGACTTTATTCAACGGCATCAGTGGCGATCCAGGGTTACTCGTGAACCAGATTTCAGGCTCATCCGCTCCCAACAAGTCGGGTACGCATTCGTGAAGTTTCAGAGCCATTTCGGCATGCGGCATTTTGAGTTGGGCAAGCAGAGGCAGCACTTTTGCGATGAGTTTGGTTCCTGCTTTACGCCTCTGATTCGTCAAGGCTGCCCCAGCCAGTTGTAAATCATTCTTGAGTGTAGATTCTTTTTGCAAAGCTTGTTTATGACTTGCTTCAAGTCCTTGCAAGGAATCGACTTGGTTCATCAGTTGTTGAAGAAGTTTGGTGAGTTCTTCGGGGCTATTGACCTGATGCTTTTTCATGGCGCGCATCAAATTGTCATGTCGCTCTTCGAGTCCTTTCAATTTTGTTGGGTCAGGTTGTTTTGCATCCATGAGTTGGTGCAACGTATTTGAAAGGTCTGACAATTCGATGTGAACGCTTTCAAGACGCGTTTGGGCATCGTCTACGTCAACATCTACGCCTTCGACATTGGCCAGAAGACGCCGAGCCTTCCCGAGGTTCACAAGGGCGCCAGATTCATCCGCGTCGCATGCATGGGCAGCAGCTTGGAGTGCGTCGTGCAGTTGAGAAGCGTGTTGAAGTGAATGCAGCTCTGCTTGCAGATTGAGCCAATTGACTTCATGAGTACGAAGTGATTGAAGTTCGCGAATCTGGTGATTTAAATAGTCAACATCGCCAGCGGGGGCGCGCATGAGGGAATCGAGTTCCTGAAGTTCCTCTTTTGCCTTGCACCAGGCCTGAAAAGCCTCTTGATACGATTCCCTGATAGAATTGTGATTGCCAGCGATGTCCAATACGCGAGTTAAAGCGGGGCGCTCTAAGGAAGCTCCCAAATCGTCTTGGCGGTGGATATGTACCAATTGAGACCCAAGTTCCTTGAGTTGTCCTACAGTGGCCTGGGCATCATTGATGAAAACCCGTGATCTTCCATTACGAAGGACCTCACGGCGAACGGATACGGCTCTTGTAGGTGGCAAATCAGACAGTGTGAGCCAAGATTTCAATTGAGGCGCAACGAATTCCCCTTCAACGATTGCCCTGTCTCCATGTAGACCCACTGTCGTGGTGTCGGCACGATCTCCGAGGAGGAGGCCTATGGCCCCCAAAAGAATGCTTTTCCCCGATCCTGTTTCTCCCGTAAAGACGTGAAAACCCTCATCAAGGATCATCTCCACTTCGTGAATCAATGCATGGTTTTGAATTCGAATGCATCGAAGCATCACCCCAAGCGTTGGTCGTAAGACTGGATGTTTCCTGGGTCAAGTTGCTTCAGAATGGGCAACAGCCTCGTGCGTTCTGCATCGGGAGCAGGCCCAAAGACATTGATGATTTCATCACTTTTGGCCAAAAAGAACACCTGGATGTTGTAAGACCCGGGACGAATGCGATTGGTAGACCTCATGTCAATCAACGCCTCGGCAATCGTAAGTCTTGCTCCTTCTGTGTCCTGATAGAGGACATCTAGCCCTTTGCGGTGATAATTGTAGAGACAGGTTCGAACAGGACGAAATGTTTGGCTCAAATGATTCTCTACAAGCCAATATCTATTTTGTTTGCCTTGGGACGCCTTCCATCCGCGTTCCCCTGCATTTTGCGCATTGGCTACAATCGCTTGCGCCTGAAGAAAAAAGGGTGTCCCCCCTTCAAGGGAAAACGTGTCGTAATCCATGCCGAGAACCATGTAGGCGTAGTAGGCAAGAAGGGAAGAGAGGTTGTCGCGATGTTGCCCTGGATTGAAGAGGATGTTGCTGTTGTCGAGCCATTCAAATTGGATGTCGCCATCATTGACAAGCATCACTGCCGTATTGTAATCTGAATTGAAAACAGGACGAGAACTCTGCACTTGCATGCTTCCTTTGAAGACCGTCGACCCAATTGCTTCGTTGATTGTGAGTTGAAGTGTACACTCAATGCGTTCCTCAAATTCAAAATTGTCCTCCGTCCAACGGCGCCCATTCATGAATTCTCGAATGGCGTCTTCCAAGGCGTCAAACCGGGAAGCATCTACATTGCTGATTTGTGGGGCAATGACGGTGACAGTACAATTCAGCTCTTGGGCATGGTTGTCGAGTGACCAAGCGCTGATCGACAAAGCAATTAAACCGCGGCATACACGGCGCATTTGGCGTGATTGCACTGCGTTTTGAAAAAGATGAGTCATGGGGTCAGAGTTGTCCTCCAAAGGTCAACGACATCGCACGCGACATCGTATTTGGATTTCAACTCAAAACTAACGCTTTTCCCATCTTTGAAAAGAACACTGACTTTGTTTGTGTCGTGTTCAAAACCAGAACCGTCATCCATCAAGCTGTTCAGGACGATGGCATCTAAATTTTTGCGTGACAACTTATTTTGGGCGCTTGCTTGGCCGTGATCGCTTTCGAGTGCAAATCCAATGAGGCGTTGATGGGCCTGTTTGGTTTTGCCCATGGTCGCAAGAATGTCAGGATTTTCAATCAATTCGAGAGCAGGGGGCATTTCGCTGCGATGCCACTTTTGTTGTGATGTTTTTGATGGTCGGAAATCGGACACGGCGGCACATGCTACACCCCAATCCATGTCCTTCCACATGGACTGCACGACGTCATTCATTTCGCTTGCGGTTTGGACATCAATGCGTTGGTGAATGCGTGGCGGAGTGTCGAGGACGACAGGACCGGTCACCAAGGTTACTTCTGCCCCCTGATCAGCCAAAACACGCGCAATGGCAAAGCCCATTTTCCCTGAACTCCGATTGCCGAGAAACCTTACAACATCAAGAGGCTCTTGGGTTGGGCCGGCTGTAATAAGGATTCGTTTGCCGCTCCATGGAAGCTCTGCCTCAAAACGTTGTGCCAAGTGATTCGCAATGTCCTCAGGCTCCGCCATACGCCCTTTTCCAAACAAACCACTTGCCAAAGGGCCTGTATCGGGTTCTATGATATCAACTCCGCGTTCTGCCAGCGTTTGGATGTTGGTTTGCGTGGAAGCGTGGGTGAACATGTCGAGGTCCATGGCGGGAGCGACAACCACAGGGCATCTCGCGCTCAGAAGCACAGCCTGCAGCAAGTTGTCACATTGCCCATGAACCATTGCTGCCAAGGTGTTTGCTGTCGCTGGCGCAATCAAGATGAGGTCACCCCAGATTCCGAGTTCGACATGGTTGGTCCAAATGCCGGCGTGAACGTCTTCTGTGAAATCGGAATGCACGGGGTTGTCCACCAATGTGGCAAGTGTGAG
>Ga0160422_10001550_pt1 | contig 14389 bp, 8 predicted proteins | sample Fk160mmetaG_FD_108192 | JGI IMG/M metagenome (GOLD analysis project Ga0160422, IMG submission 108192) | Marine microbial communities from the Central Pacific Ocean - Fk160115 60m metaG | ecosystem: Environmental > Aquatic > Marine > Oceanic > Photic zone | place: The Central Pacific Ocean...
CAGCAGATACATTGCTGGTTCATGCTGTTACTGTAAACGATGCACAAATCCAATATCAAATATATGGTGACATGGTATTTGCTGATACATCAACTCAAGATGAAGTTATTGCCGACTTCACATTCCGAGCGACAGAAGAAAACTTCCCAAGTTATTTTACTATTGCTCTTGAGTATGGATTAGCTTCTGCTTTCGCTACTTCGATTGCAAGAGATGGACAGCTTATGCAGTTGATGTCAACGATGGCAGACAGAGCTATGTTGAAAGCTCGAAACATAGATTCACAACAACAAACAACAAGGACTATACCTCAAACAAGATTTAGTGCTTTTAGGAGAAGCTAATGCAGAAAGCAAGAGTACCTCTTACAAACTTTCAGTTTGGTGAAGTTAGTCCTAGTTTGATATCGAGAACAGATACAAGAGTATACAATAACTCAGCGCAAAAGATTGAGAACTTTTTTCTCAGAGCAGAAGGTGGTGTTATCAAACGCGCTGGTCTCAAGAAGATATATGAGTTTGATACATCAATTGATACTGCAAAAGTCCAGCAACATAGGCTGGTGCCATTTATATTTTCTGATGATGAAAGATATATTGTTTCTTTAGAGCATCAGAAGATAAGAGTATTCCAAATCGACACAAGCAACAATGTTACGTTAGCGGCAACTCTTACAGCTGACTCAAGTGGTGCAACAATACCAATAACTAATTTAAATATGCATGAAGTTACCTATGCACAAGCTGGTGATGTTATGTTTATAGCACATCAAACATTTATGGTGCGTAAGCTAGTGCGTACTGGACTAACATCATTCCAAATGGAGACAAAAACATTTGATACACAATCTGCTGGTGCAAAGATTTACCAGCCTTACTTTCAGTTCCAAGACTTGGGTGTTACACTTGACCCATCAGCTAGTTCTGGTAACGGCATTACCCTAACAACAAGTGAACCCTATTGGGATTTAACTGGCTCACAATCAGGTGGTAACTATCCTGATTCTAAACACGTTGGTCTTACAATAAAGTACCATGACCAAGAAATAACAATTACTTCTGTTCAGTCAGCAACTCAGGCAACTGGTAATGCTCTTGCTACTCTAAAGAAAAAACTTAAGGTTGATTCTTTTCGGACTGACAACGGCGTGGCTACTGTTACAGTTACGTTAGTAAATCATGGATTCTCTGCTGGTGATGCTTTTGTGGTATCAAATGCAAATACAGTTGGTGGTATTGCCGCAAGCAATCTCAATGGCTCAAGAACAGTTCTTGAAGTAATTGATGATAATGTTTTTACTTTTAATGCGGCGGCAAATGCAAACGACTCTGTAGCTGGTGGTGGCACTCCCTTCCTCGAAACACATGCGCCAGCTACGAACTGGTCTGAGCAGTCTTATTCTGTTCTTCGAGGATTTCCTGGAGCTGTTACATTTCATCAAAATAGATTGTGGTATGCTGGAACTATTGCACAACCTGACGGATTGTGGGCAAGTAAATCAAATCAGTTTTTTAACTTTGATATAGGTGATGGTAGCGATAATGACTCTATTGATATTCGTGCCGCAATCGGAGAAGTAAATACAATCAAACATCTGGTATCAAACAGAGACTTACAAGCTTTTACATCTACTGATGAATTTATTGTACCAGCTTTTGTTGAGAAGCCTACAACCCCTACAAATGCTACAATCAAAAGACAAACACCTTTTGGTTCTTCTTTCGTAAGACCCTATGTGTTTGATGGTGCTACTGTTTATGTTCAAGGTTCAGGTGAGATAGTAAGAGAGATGCTATTTGATGATGGACAAAATGCTTATACTGGACAACCGATATCAAGCCTTGCTTCTCATTTGATACAGAATCCGATACAAGCCAGCACTCTTGCTGGTGGTATAGACAGAGCTGAAAGTTATTATTTTCTTGTAGATGCTAATGGAACTCTTGGTGTTTTCAATTCTAATAGGGGTGAACAAAGATATGGCTGGACACAGTTTACCAGTCAAGGAACATTTCATTCTGTTTGCACAGTTGATACAAGAGTGTATGCTGTAGTTAAGTTTGATAAGGGAGATGGTACAAATAAATATATTCTCTGTGAGTTTGACAGTAGCTTTAATACTGATATGGCTAAAACATATTCTGGCTCTAACGGAGTCTTCTCCGTCAGTTCTGATTTTGCTAACGGTGCAGTCCTCGATGTGGTCTCTGGCACTCATTATCTTGGTCAGTTTACTGTGGCTGGTGGGAACATCGATGTATCAGCTGTGGACAACTCTCTTTCATCAGCAGAAATAGGATTTAAGTTTGACGTTACTTTAAAAACAAATCCAATCGATACACTGGCACAACAAGGTCCAATGACTGGAGAGCCAAGAAGTATGAACAAAGTAATACTAGATTTATCAAATACATTATCAGTATCTGTAAATAATAAAAATCTTATTATTCGTCAGGTAACTGATGATTTAAGTTTGGCAAGGCAAGCTGTAACTGGCAAGAAAGAATTTAGATTGTTGGGATATTCTAAAGACCCACAAGTAACAATAAGTCAGTCAGCTCCGTTGTCACTACAAGTCAACTCATTGATAGCAGAGGTAACATTCTAATGAATCCATTCGCAATATTAGGTTTTGCTGGTTCTCTTCTAAGCGCAAGCGCAACGATTGCTCGAGGCAAAGAGATAAAACGACAGAAAGAAATGGAAGCGGCACAGCTAGAGCAAGAGAGAGTACAGCGTAAGATACAAACTATGGAAGCGCACAATGATATTCTTGACCAGCTAGATGAAGCAGAAGAAGTAAATGAAGCACAATTTGCTTTCATGAATAGAGATGATGACAGGTCATTGAAAGCATTTAAAGATTCTCAAAAGTCATTAGCCAGTTCTGATATCAAGAGGCTCGACTTTCAAGGTCTTGCACAAATGGAACAACTTCGATTGAGAAGGTTAGGAGCATTGCGTGCTGGTGATGCCGCATTGAGAGCATCTCAAGTTTCAGCACTAAGTACAATTGTTGGTGGAGCTGGTGATTTTTATAGAAGCATGTAGGTTGTTATGGTTGCAAAATATAGAAGACAAGTAAGAACTGGTGAAATAGGAGTAATCCGAGCTGACATGAGTGTCGCTAATTCTCTTGGCGAGATATCAAATGCCGTAAGTAAAATGTCAAACGATGCATTTAAGTTTGCGGCAGACCAAGCAGAAGAGCGTGGTCGTGATTACATCTCGAGCAAAAGTGATGACCAAATATTTGGTATCGACCCTGAGACTGGTAAAGCAAAGAATGTAATGACAGAGTTGCTGGCAGACTTACCAGCTAAAGGCTATGGTATGATTGCTCAAAATGTAATTAAGTCAGAAGCCGCAAAAAGATTTGGTCTTATTCTTGAAACAAAGTTTCGTGAGCAAGGAGCAAATGCTCAAGCTAAGTTTCCACTCAATCCGGGCAAAGCAAGTGCTATGCTTGAGGAGTTTACCGATGAGCTAGCATCAAAGTATGAAGGCGAATATAAAAACAAAATACTTTCTTACGGAACTTCTTATACTTCTGGAGTTCGGAATACTTTACTAATACGTCAAGCAAACAATCAAATGCAGATTGGTGCAATGAATAATGCTCGTATTAAAACGAGCTTTGTACAAAATGAGCAATCAATTGCTGAAACAAGTGACCATTCTACAGTTCAAAAATTAATAAAAGAAGCTGATAATCCAACTGGAGATAAGCTAAAAGATATTCATAGTACATCTGATAGTGACCATCAGTTTACTGGTGGTAAAGCAGAAAACGCAAATCAATTTAAGAAACGTCACAAATCAAATATAGCTGTTGCTAGAATAAAAGGAATACTGCGTCAATATAGTGAAACAGACCTCAAGCCTCACATGACAATAGTTCAGGTTGCTAATGGTGCCGCCTTTAAAAATATAGAGGGTGTTTCCGCAGTACATAATAAACAAATAAAAGAAATGCTCACACATGTTACCGCTTATGAAGAGGGTCGTAGTGATTTAAACTCAGCTGTAAAATCAATGGTGGCAAATCAAAATGCTATCAATAATTATGTTAACCAGCAGACCGCAACAAATGAAGCTGAACTTATAGAATCTCTTGGTGAGCAAGCATATAATACAAGGGTAGATTTCTTATCTTTACTTGGTGGTGAAAGACAAGATAAGTTTGTAGCAGACCTTAACGCTCTCACAAACATTCCATCAAAGATTGAATTAGCACAGCAACTTAAAAATGAAATAAGAACAAGAGGTGCAGAGTTTGTAGAAAAGACTGTTGATGGTGAAACTGTCAGGTCAAAGAAACCAATACTTACTCAACCAGAGATAAATAAAATTGATACACAAATAGATAAGATAGTTGCTTCTTCTGTTTCATCTAATCTTATAGAATCTTTTACAGAAAACGGCAGACTAAATACAGCAGAACTTAGAAGAGTTATATCAGCTATTAAGTCTGGTAAGATGCCAGATATCCCAAATATGACATCTGGACAAAAGAAAGCTGTTCAAGATATTGTTCCTTTGTTTACAAAAGATAGAGCTGTTGGACCTGGGGGTGTTGAGACTGTTGAGGGAGGCACACCAAATCTAGATTTTGATGCAAGAAAAATGGTCAACAGCCATCTTGAGTCTGAAATAAATAATGCAACTCAGCTTGCGAGTGCAGAAAAACAACAGATAAAACTTGAGCAATTTACTCGAGCAATAAGAGAAGGCGACCCAGTAGAAAGAGGCAAGGAAAATGAAGACAATGCTGATTCATATATTCTGGCTTTAGCACAAGACAATCCAGCTCTTCGAGGAATGTCTGTTCGACAAATATTATTAAGTCGTGAATTTGCAAACCCAGATAGCAATATTAGAAAAGCTGTTGATTCAATGCTTAAAAACAATCAGATTGTATCTACATCAATCAAAGAATTAATTAAAGATACACGCAAAGGGCTGGTTGCAAGTGGTCCAGCAAATATGTTTTTAGATTTTATTGTAAAGGGTACAACTCTTATGACTGAGGTAGATAGAGATGGTGCTTTTAGATATACAGAATATAACTTATTTTCTTTTGATGAAGACTTAGAAAAAGATGTGATTGCAATACAAAACGCTTTTAAGATAAGTCAGATTTCTGGTGGAACACTTTCGATATCTCAAGTGCTTGCTAATGAAAGAGAGTATCGCAATAGTGATGCATATAAAATGAAAGTAAGAGATATTACTGGTGAAGATACTTTTGCAAAAGCAGAAAATAAATTAAAAGATGAGATTGCAAAATATACTGGTGGCAAAGATACAATTTTCTACAAGCGTATTCTCAATGCGATGCCTCATATCATTTATAGAAATAGAAATGCATCCGTTGAACTCGATGATTTAGAGCAAGAAACGAAAGCAATAATGACAGAGTTTTTTCCTAAAACAGAAGACTTTGTTCTCGACCCTCAGTCAGTATCATTTGATGGTAATATTAGGTCACCTTTTGCTATGAATAGATTGTTTAACACACCTGAAATGAAAGATAGTTTTCTTCAGTATGTTCAAGAAAAACTAGAAACCTATGGAGATTATAGCATAAGAGATGGAGACCGTGATGGTATTGAATCTAAAGATGCTGGTTTTTTTGCTGGTCTAGTTTCTGGTTTTAATTTTCGTGGTGATAGAGAAGATACTGTTGGTAGGAAGAAAGCTTGGCTTACTCCATCACAATTTGCCTCAACTGACCCTTTTATGGAAGGTCTTGAAAAACAAAATGTAACTTTTTTCTTAACTACTGGAGTTAATAGTGAGTTAAGTTTTATTGTAAGTGAGCAAGAGGTTGCACAAGTATCGATGAAAGAGTTTAGACATTGGCGTAAAACTGGTGAGTTTCTCAAAGAGGACGACAAATGAGACAGCTTGAAGGTAGAATATATGCCCACGAACCTGAGTATCAATTCAATACAAGACCAATAGATAGGGTTGTTTCTGCTCCTACATGGACTGAAACGCTACATGCAAGTATTGGATATAACTATAAATCTTTTCTTAATGCGGCATATCTTCAATCAAGATATGGAGATGTTGATTTTGATGATTCTCTGAATGTCATGGAAGAGATAAAAGGAACTCAGTATGAGCAGTATTACAATGATTTCAAAGATGCAAAAAATATTAATCACCTAAATGATTTAAAAGCACAGGTCGATGCTATGCAGAGAAGAAGACAGATATTAGCAAACTCTTCTTTGTTTGCACAGTTTACTGTTGGTTTATTTGACCCACTTAATCTTATTGCTTTGCCTTTTGGCGGCCCATCTCTTGGCGTTCTTCGCTCTGCTGGTAGAGTTGGTCTTGGTGTTGCCGCAATCCAAGCTCCTATCGAGGCTGGTCGTCAGCTGTTTGACCCTTCAGCTACTGGACTTGAGTCAGCAGTAAACATCGGTGCTGGTTTTTTTGTTGGTGCAACTCTTGGTGGATTAACTTCTGTTGCTGGTAATGTAAGAGTAAACGCAATATTCAAAACTCAAGAAGAGATATCTGAGATGGCGAGAGTAACAAATGCTGTTGATGCTGAGCAAATGGCTCTCGTTGGGCAACGTTCTCAACGTATAACTACACCTGAGTTTTTTAGCTTACGAATGGATGAGCTTTCTGATGCTGATGTAAACAAACTATCTACACGAGATGGTGCTGTTGATTATCTGCGTTCAAGAAAACGTAAAGATGGTACACCTCTATATACTGAAGCTGACTTGCGTGGTCGTTTAACAAAAGATAATTTATCTGCAATGAATAAATATTTTGCTGGAGAAAAACAATTACGAACTCTTGAAGACACAAAAGGAAATATAAAAAATAATTTTAACTTAGCAGAAAATTTATTTACTAAGAGTTGGTTTTATAAAGGTGTTACTAATCCATACAAAAGAGTTTTGCAATCAAAAGAATATTCTCAAGAGTCTAAGTTAGCTATGATACGTTTGATTGGTGACCACGGCACAGCACTCGAGGCTCAACAGAATGGAATGAAAGCTCCTGATAGTGTATATATAAATGCTTCTGCATACGAGGGAGAATGGGTTAGGAGATATGATGAACTGTTAGATATATATGGTCAGATAACTGGTAAAGGCAAACCAGTTGAGGCAAAGTTTGATTATCTTTTTAGACGTAAAGGTTTTGAAGGCTGGCTTGAAGAAACTTGGAAGAAAAGTTTAGCAGACCCACAAGGTTTAAGTATGACAGAACTAGAGAAAAAAGCTGTGCGTAGTTGGAATGAGTTTTTTCAAACATGGGAAGATAGACTGAAGAAGACTGGTCATCTCGCAACAAAAGAAAATTTGATGGCAAGAAATCAAACAGCGGCAAGACGTATCGAAAGTATAAACGAACGACTTGCAAAGGCTGGTAACAATAAAGATTTAATCGAAGAACTTAATTTTCAAAAGGATAAGTTAACTAAAGAAATTCAAAAGAATGATAGCGCTATGGAGCTTACGCCAAGTGAAGCAACGTACAATACACAGGCTGGTAAAGATAGTTTCTTTCCACGATTTTGGAATAAAAATAAAATTAAAGAACAGCGTCAGGCATTTAAACAAATACTTATTAGTGAGTTCCGAAAGAATCCAGAGCAGATAGCCTATGTTAAACGCTATGCAAAAGATGGTAAAAAGGTAGCTCGTGAAGATTTGACTGGTACGCAAGCTAGAACATTTATGAGTAAAGAATATGTAAAACTGGCTGTCAATGAAGCAGATTTAGAGAAAAGAGCTGATGAAGCTATCGAAGCTATACTTGGTGAAGGCGACCCATTCCAAACTATGTCTTACGGTTTTGGTCAGTCCAAGCATTTCAAACATAGGAATATTGATGTTCCAAATGAAGTTGTAAAAGATTTTATTATTACAAATCCTGTGCAAGTTATGATGGCATACACAAACAGGACTGCATCGCAGTATGAGTTTTATAAAGCATTTGATTTTGAAGACCCTGAGATTGTTATAAGTGAGCTAGTATCAAAAGAACTAGCTCGAGGAGTTAGTAAGAAAGCAGTCAACAAGCTACGCAGAGATTTTTTACATAGTTATGATAGAGTTGCTGGCGTTGTTCTACAGAATCCAGAAGCTCTCAATCTTAGAATAGCGACTGTTATGAAAGACCTTGCTACTCTGAATTATCTTGGTAGTGCTGGTTTCTCTACACTACCTGATGCCGCTGTCGTAATGATGACCAATGATTTGAAGCCGTTATTTAGTCAGCTCATTCGTGTTCTCGATAATCAGAAAGTACGAATGAACGCTATGGAGGCTCGTTTATCTGGTGAGATGCTTGAGATACTTAAAGGTGATGTACACTTGCGTCTTATGGAAGACATGCTTAACAACCCATTCCAAAGCACATGGACATCAAAAGCAAAGAATGTTTTCTTCCAGCTTAACTTGCTAGGTCCAATGACTCGTACCTTCAAAATGTTTTCATCAATGGCAAATAGTCATACGATTATTGACTACTCTATCAAAATGGCTAATGGTACTGCAAAAGATAAAGAAATAAAATGGCTGTTGAAAAATGGAATCAACAAAAGAGATGCAACAAAAATTAACAACATGCGTAAAAAAGGATTCATTGAGGATTCTGATGGTTTTTATCTTGCTAACTCAGAAGCGTGGGATGATGCAGACGCTACGCAGATATTTAGAAGAACGTTAAATGCTACTGTAAAGAATACAGTTCTTATGGGTTCGCCAGCTGATAAGCCTGTTGCTGTTGATGGTGTCTTCTACGTTCCAATGTCTATCGGACGATTGATGAGACTTACTGAAGACCAAAGAATTAAAGGTTATGCTAGAATAGAAAATGCAATGCTTGGATTACCATTCCAATTTTATTCTTATTCTTTCGCCGCTCTAAACAAGATAACAACGCTGTACGCTCAAGACCAAGTAACCAATAGATTGACCGGAATCATTGCCGCAATGGGATTAGCTTATATGGGTATGCAACTCAAGTATCGAAGCAATCCTTTTGTTCTCGAGCAGATGACTCTTGAAGATAAAATGGCTAGAGCTTTTGATATGTCAGGTCTTGCCGCATTGTATTCGGATACATTTTATACTGCTATGCATACATCAATGGCTCTTGGTGGACCTGATATTGGAATGGGAATGATAAGTCCAAAGTTTCCACAAGAAGAAAGCTATGTCGATGCTATTGCTGGCATCGGTGGTAGTGGTGTAAGCATTACAGCTGACTTGCTGAAGTCTATGAAAATGTTTATGGATGGCGATTATGGAGAGGGTGCAAAAGAATTTATTAGCAATTTACCTGGAGCTAGGTTATGGTTTCTAAGAGATTATGTAAATGACATGAGCCGTGGTATTGCTGGAAGATTGGGGTAAAACATGACAATATCAGTTTCAAATAACACACCTAGAGTATCGTATACTGTATCTGAGGGTGCAACACAGACATCGTTTACAGTCAATTTTGAGTTCTTTGCAGATGCAGACCTTAGAGTTTTTGTAGATAATACGCTTAAAACAATCACCACTCACTACACAGTATCAGGAGGTAACGGCTCAACTGGCACAGTTACAATGAGTGTTACTGGAGCAAGTGGTGGTTCGACTGTTGTTATAACAAGAGACATTGCACTTGAGAGAACTACTGACTTCCCAACTCAAGGTGCTTTTAATATTTCTTCTCTGAATACTGAGCTAGATAAATTAGTCGCAATAGACGCTGATGTTGATGATACAATAGGAAGGTCAATAAGATTACAAGATTCTGATGCTTCCGCATCAATGGAGTTACCGCTAAAAGCATCGAGAGCAGGTACAGTTATGGCTTTTAATGCTTCTACTGGTGCTGTTGAAGCTGGACCAAGCATATCTTCTGTAACGACTGTAGCAACGCAGTCAGCCAACATAAATACTGTCGCTGGTATAAGTGCAAATGTTACCACTGTGGCTGGTATAGCGGCAAATGTGACGACTGTAGCTGGTATATCGAGCAATGTTACGACAGTTGCTGGAATTTCTAGTAATGTGACAACAGTTGCTGGCATTCAAGCAAACGTCACAACAGTTGCTGGCATAGCTAGTGATGTCACAGCTGTCGCTGGTATCTCGAGTGATGTTGCCGCTGTTGAAAATATCAAAGCAAATGTTACAACCGTTGCTGGGATTGCAAGTAATGTAACTACTGTTGCTGGAATAGCATCAAATGTAACAAGCGTAGCCAACATAGCATCGAATGTGACTACAGTTGCTGGTATAAATACAACGCATTTATCTAATGTGTCCGGTGTTGCTTCTAATGTTGCTCTTCTTGGTACTTCTGACGCAGTATCTGACCTCAATACTTTGGCAGCAATCTCAAGTGATATAACATCTTTAGCAAATTCTCTTGAGAAGACGTATACAGTTACTGTTGCTAATGTAGGTGGCTCGAATGTTTTTGTTCTCGATGGTAGTAACTATCCAGCTATTGAGATGTTTAGAGGTAATACTTATATTTTTAACTTAAATGATGCTACTAATGATGGTCATCCACTAGTATTTAAGAATGGAAGTTCTGCGTATGAAACTGGTGTTACATATTTTCTAAATGGTTCTACAGCATCACAATCAGATTTTGTAAATGTCACAACATTTAATGCTGGTCGAAACTCTGGTGATAGAAAAGTACAAATAGAAGTTGCTACTTCTGCTCCATCTTCTGGATTGAGATATTACTGCTATGTGCATGGTAATGCAATGGGTAATACAATCACAGTCAAGGATAGTAATATATCTCTTGTTGCTGGTTCGATTGCAAATGTAAACTCAGTCGGTGGTGGTTTAACAAATGTAAATACAGTTGCTGGTGCAATAGCGAATGTAAATACTGTTGCGACTAATGTATCTGGTGTAAACAGTTTTGCTGAAAGATATAGAGTTGGTTCTTCTGAACCTACTTCAAGTCTTGATGCTGGCGATTTATTTTTTAATACATCAACAAATGAACTAAGGGCATATAATGGTAGTTCGTTCCAAGCAACTTCTCCTTCTGCTTCTGACCAAAACAATATAAATATTGTTGCTGGCGAAATAACTGCACAGGAAGATTTAGGTTCTATTACTAATGCTGTATCTACAAGTTCTGGTAATAATATAAATACTGTCGGTCAAGCTATTGCTAATGTAAATACAGTTGCTGGGATATCTGCAAATGTAACCACAGTTGCTGGTATTTCTTCTAATGTAACATCAGTTGCGGCAATCGCATCTAATGTAACAACAGTCGCAAATAATATTTCTGGGTTAAATAGTTTTGCTGAAAGATATCGTGTGGCAAGTTCTGCACCAACCAGTTCTCTTGATGCTGGTGACTTATACTTCAATACAACAGCCAATACTCTGAATTACTATAATGGTTCATCATTTGTGCCAGTTGTTGCTGGTGCAATGACATCTCTTTTAGTAGATACATCTCCGCAACTGGGTGGCAATCTTGACGTAAATGGTCAAAGTATTGTATCTGCATCTAATGGAGATATAACTATTGCACCTAATGGTGCTGGAGAGATAAATTTAAATGGTACTGTCAATACTGACAACTTAACAATAGACTTTGGGAGTATAGCATAATGGCAAAACTTTTAAAATTAAGGGGTGGCACAACTTCCCAACATAGTTCTTTTACTGGTGCTGACAGAGAAGTTACAGTTGACACAGATAAAGAAACATTAGTTGTGCATAACGGCTCACAAGCTGGTGGATTTCCATTAGCAAGAGCTGATGGTTCTGGTACATCAAACTTTACAATCACTGGCGAACTCGATTGTGCAACGCTGGATGTAAGTGGTGATGCTGATATAGACGGCACACTTGAAGCTGATGCAATAACAATCGGTGGCACAGCAATAGCATCTGTCCTTAGTCCGGTCGCTGGTAGTTCAAGCATTGTTACAACTGGTGCTTTGGATAGTGGCTCTATTACAAGTGGTTTTGGAAATATAGATGTTGGGTCATCGTCTGTAACTGCAAATGGTGGTGTCGTTGTTGATAACATCACAATAGATGGAACAGAGATAGATTTGTCCTCTGGTAATTTAACTATAGATGTTGCTGGAGATATTATTCTTGATGCTGACGGAAACAAAGTCAAATTTTCAGATGGTGGTACAGAAATAGGTATGTTTCAAAACTCAAGTTCCGATTTTGTAATCGAATCAAGGGTTCAAGATAAAGACATCAAATTATCTGGAAATGATGGTGGCTCTGGTATAACAGCACTTACACTCGATATGTCTGAAGCTGGTGCGGCAACATTTAACAACAACGTAACTGCTTTCTCTGATGAAAGACTTAAAGATAATATTGAAACTCTTGATGGTGGATTGTCAAAGATATTAAGCATGAGAGGTGTAACATATACTAGAGATGGTAAAGATAATGTTGGTGTCATAGCACAAGAAGTAGAAAAAGTTATACCACAAATTGTAAAAACTGCTGATGATGAAATGGGAACAAAATCTGTAGATTACAGTAGGATTACTGCTGTGTTAATTGAAGCAGTAAAAGAACTTACAAAAAGGGTTGAAGAGCTGGAGAACAAATAATGGCACTACAATCAAGTGGAGCAATAAGTCTTAATGATATGCACGTTGAGGTTGATGGTACAAGTGGTACAACTTGCTCTATAAATGATAGTGATATTAGAGGTCTTATCGATAAGGCTGATGGTGCAACAAGTTCATTTAATGAGTTCTATGGTGCCGCTAACATAAAACATATTGTTGCATCTGGTGGTTCAACAACAACATCTGGAAACTACAAGTTTCACTATTTTACATCCTCTGGAACATTCTCAGTCAGTCAAGGTGGAGTTGGTGGGTCAGCATACACAACTGTTGACTATATCATTATTGCTGGTGGCGGTGCTGGTGGTCATGGTGCTGGAGGAGGTGGCGGCGGTGGTGGTGGTGCTGGTGGCTACCTCACAGGCACATTTACTGCATCTTCAACATTAACGAAAACCATTACTGTTGGTGGAGGTGGTGCAGACTCAGGGTCGACTACTGTCCGAGGAGGGAACGGTAGCAATAGCTCTATATCAGGTGTTGCAACGTCCACTGGCGGTGGAGGTGGCGGTTCAAGTGGTGGTAGTAGCGTCAACTCATACAATAATGGAGCGGCTGGTGGCTCTGGAGGTGGCGCATCTGGTTCTGCTCAAATGTATACTCTCTATGGAGGAGCTGGAACATCTGGACAAGGTAATAATGGTGGAGGAAAAGTACAGGAACCAAAAGCTGGCGGTGGCGGTGGAGGAAAAGGTGCTGCTGGAGGAGGTGCCTATGGCGATGCGTCGTATGGCACAGCGGTCAGTGGTGCTGGTGGTTCTGGTTCTTCTACTGGTAGTGCAAACTATAACGGAGCAACAAGAGCTGGTGGGGGTTCTGGTGGCGCACAGTTTTACGCCACTATTGGTTCTGGAGGAAGTGGCGGTGGTGGTGTAGGAGGACGAACATATCCTAATCAAACCTCACCAACTTCTGGCTCAACTAATACTGGCAGTGGTGGTGGGGGAGCGAGAAGCGCCCAAGGAACTGTTGCTGGTGTTGGTGGTTCAGGGATAGTTATGCTTCGCTATCAATATCAAGGATAATACGATGGGACATTGGGCAAGAATAGATGATAATAATATAGTTCAAGAAGTGATTGTAATTAAAGAATCTGAACTCGATACTGGTGCTTGGGGTGATAAATCTAAGTGGATAAAAACAAGTTATAATACTTTTGAAGGTAAACACTACGTTCCAAAAGAACATCAAGATTTTTCTGAAGAAAGTTCTGACCAAAGTAAAGCATTGAGATTTAGATTTGCTGGTCAAGGTTTTACTTATGATGTAGAGAATGATGTATTTATTCAACCAAAACCTTATCCAAGTTGGACACTCAATAAAACTAATTGGTCTTGGGAAGCGCCAGTAGCAAAGCCAACGTTAACTGATGAAGAGATAGGTGCTGGAAAAGACCATGAGTGGAATGAAGATACAAAAAAATGGGTAGAGGTTGCTTGACCCATTAACAATTAGTGCGGCTGTTGCAACAGCTAACACAGCATTCAATGGTTTGAAGCGTGCCTTTCAAGTTGGCAAAGATATTCAGAGTATGGGGAATGACCTATCCAAATGGATGAGTGCCGCATCAGATATCGAGAACGCACAGAAGAGAGCTAAGAATCCTTCTTTTATTACTAAACTTACACGCAGAGGTAGTATCGAACAAGAAGCTGTTGAAGCATTGACTGCTAAGAAACGGCTTGAAGAACAGCGATACGAACTGCAACAGTTTATAAAGTTTAGGCATGGTGTTAATGCTTGGAATGAACTTCTTAAAATGGAAGG
>Ga0160422_10001551_pt1 | contig 14388 bp, 14 predicted proteins | sample Fk160mmetaG_FD_108192 | JGI IMG/M metagenome (GOLD analysis project Ga0160422, IMG submission 108192) | Marine microbial communities from the Central Pacific Ocean - Fk160115 60m metaG | ecosystem: Environmental > Aquatic > Marine > Oceanic > Photic zone | place: The Central Pacific Ocean...
AAATTATATTCCTCTGAAGCAGTAGAAATCAAATTTAATAATTCTTCAGTTTGAGCTAAAGACGTTTTAGCTTTTTGCATTGATTCTTTTGCAGATATTTCAATTTCATTACCATATGATAAAAAACACATGGTAAAAAAAATCATCCAAATGAATACTATTTTATTTAAATTATTTTTGAGAAGACTCATAAAGTACCTTTTTATTAAAAAAACATAATAATTTCAATTATAAACAACTGTAAAAATACTTATAAGTTATTAAGCTTTTGTTCATGAATTTGTAATGAAATTTTTAAAGCATTTAAAAAATTTTTGGGTTCTAAACCATTAACATCACAGAATTCAATCCAAGACTTATAGTCTTTAGGTAATTTAATTTCTTTTCCATTTGGATCAATATCACCCGAATGGATTAAATAAATTTGACTAACAACTCTTGATGCATCTTTAAGATTAAAAATACGCTTAAGCTCCACAAAAATAGAATCAAAATTAACTCCCAATGAGCTAAGATATTGAGCATACGGATTTTTAATGGAATTAATATCATTTTTATTAAATGTTATATTTTTAGAAATATCTTCATTGAAAAGATTTGAATACTGAATAATAGAAAAAGCAGCTTCACCATAGGTTATTTCTTTTGAATCAGAAATATTAATTAAAAATAAAGACAAAAATATAATAGAAAAAAATTTGTTCATAACATTTTTATAACAGAATTTTTAGTGTGTTAAAAAATAAAATATATTACATTCTTAAAACGTAATTATTGAGAATGAAAAATAGTTTTACATTTAAATGTTCACTAGAAGAACAAAAACTGATTATTGAAGAATTATCTAATTCAAAATATGAACCTACAACTGTTCCTTATACCCAAATTTCAGCACGATTTAATTCATGTATAATTAACTTGTATACATCGGGAAAACTTTTAATTCAGGGTAAAGATGCTCAAGATTGGGTATCATTTACTTTAGAGCCAAACATACTCAAAAGAGCTGAAATAGGATATGAAGAAATTATTAATCCCCTTTCCTTCGAGCCTCATATAGGCGTTGATGAAAGCGGGAAAGGTGATTTTTTTGGTCCATTAGTTATTGCCTCTGCTTATGTTGATAAAAATACTATTTCAACATTGGAGGGCATTGGAGTAAAAGATTCAAAATCAATTAAGTCAGACAATAAAATTTTATTATTAGCAAAAGAAGTATGTAAAGTAATTGAGAATAAATATCATGTTGTTATGTTTAAAAATTCAACCTATAACGCGAAATACAATAATTTTAAAAATTTAAATATGATGTTAGCTTGGGGGCATGCCCAAGCTATCGAAAGTACCCTCGAAAAAGTTCCTTCATGCTCAAGAGCCTTATCAGATAAATTTGGTCCAGATCATCAAATTAAATCTTTTTTGGGAGATAAAGGTAAAAAAATAAATTTAGAACAAAAAACTAAAGCAGAATCAGACATAGCAGTTGCAGCTGCGTCAATTATTGCAAGAGCAAAATTCGTATATACTTTAAAAATAATGGAAAAAGAATATTCAATTTCTATTCCGAAAGGTTGTTCTGATCAAGTTAAAGAAACAGCTTCAGAATTAATTAATACACACGGTCCGAAAATTTTAACTAAAATAGCCAAATGTCACTTTAAAACAACTGATGAAATTTTACATTCTTTAGGGTTTTGTAGAAATGACCTTATGAAAGATTAAAAATTTGAAGCAAAAACTACGTTTTTAATTCCTGCTAACGAACAAGCATTTAAAACGTCAATTACTCTTTCATGAGATGAATTATCATCTGCATCAATTGTTATCCTTGGCTTCTGTTTTATATAAACAGTAGAATCATTATAGCGCTTAAGAATATATTCTAACTCTGTTAAATCTTGCTTATTTTCTGGTAAAAAAATTCGTGCATTAAAAATTATTTTTCCATCCGACAAAACTTCTATTATCTGCTCATCGACCATTTGAATTTCGGAAGATGATGTAACCCCGCCTGGTAAGGCAAGACTTAAATCAGCTTCAGGTTTTTTTAATCTAGAGCTAACCATAAAATAAATGAGTAATAGAAAAACTACATCTATTAAGGGGGCTATTTGCAAACCGTTTTTTTCACTTAATAATTCTTTTACCCATGTTTTCATTTATTACTTACCTCAAAAGCCGCAAAAATGACATCACTTACACCAATCTCAGCACAAATTTGCATGATATTCTTAATATGTTTATGTCTGACAAATTTATCTGCCCGCAGGCAAATAGATATATTTTCATTATCTAGGAATGAATCAGATATTTTAGTTTTAATATCCTCAATTGTTGTATTCTTCAAATTCATGAAAAACTCAACTTCTTCACCAACTGTATCTGATGAACGAATTGTAATAAATGTTCTATCCGAAATTTTTTCAGGTACTACTGAGCTACTAGCCTGAGGTAACTCAACAGGGGTTTTGTCTATTTTAATCATATGTGATGCTACCATGAAAAAAATTAATAGTAAAAAAACCATATCAATCATTGGTGCCATATTAATGGCTTCATCATCATCAAACTGACTTTTAAAATGCAAAATTAACCCTCATGTAATTGGTTTTTATACAAACTTAAAAAAGAACTAATTTTTTTGCTCATAGTAGACATAGTTTTCAAAAAATTATTTTTAAAAATGAAATAAAATATCATTGCAGGTATGGCTACAACAAGTCCTGTAGCAGTAGTTATTAACGCTTCTCCTATACTACCAGCTAATTTTGAAGGATCCCCCATTCCTCCTTGCGACATTACAGAAAAAGCTTTTATCATTCCAGAAACTGTACCTAATAATCCTAACATTGGGGCAGTGCCTCCAATAATAGATAGGTAATTAATAGACTTCATATAAATTACCATTTGTTCATTTCCAGCTTCTTCAATTGCATCACTTACTTCTGCTGCATCATAATTATTTTCACTTATTCTCTCTATTCCTTCACTAAGAACAGATGTAATTAACGAATCATTTTTTTTACATATTTCTATTACTTCTGAAATATTCCCATCTCTAAAACTATTTTGAAGCTTAATATGCAAATCAGGTCTTAACATTCCTTTTTCTCTTAACATCAAGGCATTTTTTATAATTAAAAAAATTAATAAGAAGGAAAACAGACCTAATGGCCACATCGCCCACCCACCTTGTTTAAGTAAATCTGCCAAAGAAATTGTTTCTTGTACGTTATCTGAGTATTGTCCAAATGTTGTAAATGGAATAAAAAATATTAGTATTAAAATTAATTTATTACCTATTTTTCCAAGTTTCATATCATTCCTCCTAATGAGTGTTTTTCTAATAGCAACTCAACATTATTTATCCAATAACTATTTGGATACGACCATTTGATTTCGTCAATAACATTTGAAGCCCTTTCATATTGTTTTTTTTCTAAATAAATATTTAATTCAAGAATAAGTGTTGGCGGAATCCATTCTTCATCTTGAGCATGAAACGCTTGTATTTTAGAAATTTTCTCTAAAGAATTAGAATATTTTTTTTCATGAAAATCAATTTTAGATTTTAAATAAAGAGTCATTGATTCTGATACTTCATTAGGATTTTTAATTTTACTTAAATATTTTTTAGCATTTATATAATCATCATCTAATAATAAAATATACACGTTATATAAATCAGATAATACTTTTGATGTTTCATCATTTGATAAAGATAAAAACTCAATGCTTTCTTTAGCCTCTTCAATATTGTTATTCCAAATTTGAGATTTTAATAACCAACTATAATAGATATTTAAATTACTATTTAAATTTGAAAATTTTCTTAATAAACTAATTTCTTCAAGAAGACCTTCAAGAGATGTGTACTTTCCACGTTTAAATAAACTTTCGCATATTTGAAGATTAAAATCATTAAATAAAAATTCTATATTGTTAACAAAACTTGTATTAATTGTACTTTTTTTACTACCCAAAATTAAACTATTATCAATTATATCTATTTGATTATCTATAAGAGTTGCGCCTGTATTAAGATGTACTTTTGCCTGAAAAGCACCGTGGCTTACATTAAGAGCAAACCCATATATTAGAAATTTTATAATAATTTTATTCATCTTATTAATTTATTTTTATTCATAAAAATCATCAGATTTTTTATTTCAATTGAATCATCAATGATATCATTTTGGATCATCTCATCATATGTATTAATTATCATATCCCTTCTGTTACCTATTTTATCTAAACAATAAATACTCATGATATAGGCATTTTTTAACCACTTTTCATAATTTCCATATAGAACATATATTCTTTGAAAATATTGGTGAGATTGTTCATATTTTTCCATCTCATAATAAGATATTCCAATCCAATATAAAACTTCTGGTGTTAAACTTCCTTTCCAATCCCTTTCTTTTAAAATATTCTCATATTCCTTAATTGCTAATTCAAATCTATTTTGAAGACGTAATGAATCTGCATACAATTTATTAATTTGACCCAACATTTTGTAATTTAATTTATCATTTTCTAGAATATTTTTTGCTAATTTTTCTGCACTTTTAAACTTTTTAACATCTAAATATGCACTTACTGTTCGTTGGGATATATCAATTACAACATCTGAGTTAGGATATTTATTTGTAATCAAATTTTGTGCTGAAAAAACATAATCATATTTCTTCTGCTTTATTGCAAAACTCGAAACTAAATTTAAAGTTAATGGCGATGAATTTGAAATTATTTTTTTATCAAATAAAAATGAGTTTAAATAAGATTTGGCAAAATTCACATCAGTATATGCTAAAATTGTTAGGTATGATATATAAGGAATACTTTCTTTAATAGAATCATCAATTCTTTCATAAAGCCAACTATTAATTATTTCACGATATGGATAAAATTCCATATTATTATAATCATCAATTATAATATTTAAAATTAAATCGATTTCTCCGTTTTTAAAATATTTATGATTTTCAATACTATCTAAGTATATTTGTAAAGATTGAGGATATTCATCTAATTTTTTGTAAGAATCTCCAATACATTCAATTGCTTTTGCGTATTCGCAATTTTCTTCCCACTGATCTGTATAATCATTAAGACAATTAATTATTTCGTTATATTTTTTTTGAATTTTTAAAATATTTACTTTCTGAAATAACGGATAATTAATCTGTTCAATATTACGAGCCGATTTTATTGCTAAATTGTAAAAATCTAAACCCTCTGTTAATTCGCCTTCACTAGCATTTAAATCACCTATAAATGAATAGGCTTCTGAAACTAAATTATTAGAGGGAAATTTTTTAACAAAATCATTAAAGGTCTTTTTGCTTAATTCAAAATTTTCAGCTCCATAATAACTGACGCCTAAACGAAAAATAGAATCTTCATAAAAATTAGAATTTTTAAAATTAGTATTTTGAATGCATAATAATAACGAACTTATTGCATCTTCAAATTTTGATAAATATAGATAACACATGGAATGCCAATAACGAACCTCGTTAATTAGTGATGTTGATTGATGATCACTGATTATTTTTTTGTAATAATTTAATGCTGTTTCATATTCCATTTCAGAGAAATGCAAATAACCCAACATATAAAATATTTGATCTTTAAATTTATGATCGGGAATTTGGTTAATTACTATTTGCCCAACTTCTTTAGCTGATTTAAATTCATTTAATTGCATATGTAACATCATCAGATTAAGAGTAATTTCACTTATAAAGGAACCATCTATATGATTTTGTATGTATTCATAGCCAATACTTTTTACTTTTTCCCATTCTTCCTCCTCAATCATTGCAATTAAAGATGAATAAAAAGATTGGTGATACAAATTACTATCTGGGTATTTATCTATTAACATTTTAAAATAAAAAAATGATAGCCAATTTCTACTACATTCATATGCACATTGCGCTAATCTAAATACTAACTCTGAATCATAAGATTTAAATGATTGGATAGATAAAATTTTCTGATCAATTAATTTTTTTTCATTTTCATAAAATTCTCTTTTTTCTTTATGTTCAGATAAAGTAATTTGTGATCCAGGTCTGTAGGGTGTTATTTTTTTAAGAATTTGTTCCAATTTATTTGTTTGGTAAATTAAAATACTGTTTTTTGGAGTAACTTCTTTATATAATAATTGAGCTTTTATAAATTCATTATTATTATAGAAATAATCTCCAGCTTCAAGTATCGCTGCATTTAAACTTAATGTATTTCTAGATTCATCAGAACAAAAAGGAAGAAATCTTAACAAATCATAAAAATTGTTTTTCTTTGAAAAACAGTTTACTAATAATACAGCACAACTTGATTTATCTTTTTCATTATCAGAAAGCCTAAATAAAATTTCTAAAGATTGAATACATTTATCCCAATTTTTTAACTGATAATCTGCTTCAGATGCTGCCTTTAATGCTTTTTGTTTTAATTCATCTTCCAATAACAAATTTTCTAAAGCCAGATGAGCTAATCTTGATGAATTACTCCATGAGCTTTGAAAGCTATAGTTTTGTGATGATAAAATCAAAGCTGAATCTCTCAAATCATTTTCAGGAAATTGAAGTGAAAAATTTTCAAATAATATAGCTGCTTGATTAAAATCTCCAATTCTCATATAGCATTCAGCTAATTGATATTTGGTGAACGATAGAGTTCTAATAACATTTTTATTTTTATCATCCTCGAGTCTGTAAATAGCCTCTTCAAGAAATGGGATTACATCATCATATTGTTGGTTTTTTAATAATTCTTTCGAAGCAAGTAATAATTTACTTGTTTGAGAGTCTTTTATATTAAATCTTTCTATTTGGGTTTCAGTTAAACCATCAGCAAATAAATTTACATTTAAAGAACAAAAGATGATAAGTATTATCTTTCTTAGTAAGTTTAAACCAATCTTTGAGTATTCGAACATTTTTTAATTATAGATATGAATAATACTAATTAAATAATTATTTTGGTAAAAAATTAAATATATACTTGCAATAATAGCTAATTTTTCTTTAAAAACATCACTCAATTTTTTTTGGGAAGTAATAATGAAAAATAATATTCATCCAATATATGAAGATGCAATTATTAGTTGTGCTTGTGGAAATCAAATTCATACGAGATCAACTGTAAAAGAAATGCATGTTAATACGTGTTCGAGCTGTCATCCTTTCTTCACTGGACAAGCAAAATATATTGACACTGAAGGTAGAGTTGATCGCTTCAAAAAACGTTTTGCTGAAGGTACATATTAAGCGCTATTTTATTACATTTATCTTTAATTAATTCAGATTTCTCCATAACATAATAGAATGGAAATTAATCAAAAATATATTCTGGAGCTTAAGCAAATTATCGCTTCTTTAGAGCTAGAAATGTCTAAGTCAGAGATTTCTTTAGATCCCAAAAAAATGAAAGATTGTTTAGCACAATATTCAACTCAAAAACAAATTCTTGATGCAGCCGAAAAATTATTTTCCATAAACAAAAATATTCATGAAAGCAATGTAATTCTAAATGACCAAAATAGTGATTTTGAACTTAGGGAAATGGCAAAAGAAGAATTAGTTGAATCGCAAAATCTATTAGAAGAAGCTGAAAAATCAATGAGAATATCATTAATTCCCGATGATCCTTCAGATAACAAAAATGTTATAATTGAAATTAGAGCCGGAACTGGTGGTGACGAAGCAGGTATTTTTTGTGGTGATCTTTTTAGAATGTATACAAAATTTTTTGATATAAATAAATGGAAATACAAAATTTTTGATGCAAATCCTTGTGAATCTGGTGGATATAAAGAAATTTCCTTTGGAGTCGAAGGTGATAGTGTATACAAAACTTTAAAATATGAAGCTGGAACTCATCGTGTTCAAAGAGTACCTCAAACAGAAACACAAGGAAGAGTTCATACATCTGCTGCAACAGTTGCTGTTCTCGTAGAAGCAGAAGAAATTGACGTAGAAATTAAAAATGAAGATTTACGTATTGATACCTATCGTGCTTCAGGTGCCGGAGGTCAGCATGTTAATACAACAGATTCAGCAATAAGAATTACCCATATCCCAACTGGAGTAGTTGTTCAATGTCAAGATGAAAGGTCTCAACACAAAAATAAAGCAGCAGCCATGAAAATGTTAAGATCAAAAATTTATGATGATCAACAATCTAAAAAAGCCAAAGAAGAAGCTTCAATTAGAAAATCTATGGTTGGAACTGGCGATCGTTCAGAAAAAATAAGAACATATAACTTTCCACAAAATCGTCTTACTGATCACAGAATCAATTTAACTTTATATAAGTTGGACAGAATTATTGAAGGCGATTTAAATGAAACTCTCAATGCGCTTTATGAGTATGATTTAGAACAAAAATTACTTAAGCAAATGAATATTTAATCCATCAATTATTTTAAATAAATTTTATGAAAACTTTAACGTGTGATTTTTTAATTATTGGCTCTGGTCTTGCAGGTTTAAGTGCAGCACTAGAATTAAGCAAACACGGAAAAGTAATTGTTATTTCAAAAGTTGCTTTAGAAGAGTGTAATAGTCTATATGCCCAAGGAGGTATTGCATGTGTAATGGATGAAAAAGATACTCTCGAAAACCATATTAATGATACATTAAATTCAGGCTGTGGTTTATCACAAAAAGAAATTGTCCAAGAAATAATTAACAAAGGTCAGGAAAGAATAAACTCTTTAGTAAAATTGGGATTAAAATTTGATCTAAGAGACGGAAAAGAAACAGAGTATGATTTAGGAAAAGAAGGCGGTCATTCAAATCGAAGAATTCTACATGTAGGTGATTCAACTGGAAAAGCAATTATGAAAACTCTTAATGATGCGATTATTAAGAAAAAAAATATTTCAATTTTAACAAATTTAATGGCTATAGATCTTATTACTACAAGTTGGATGAAAATAGATGGTGATAATCAATGTGTTGGCGCTTATTTTCTTGATAAAGAAAATAATGATGTTTTAGCTATTAAATCTAAATCAACATTGCTTGCTACTGGGGGACTTGGAAAAGTATATCCTTATACTTCAAATCCTGATATTGCTACCGGCGATGGTATTGCAATGGCATGGAGAGCAGGTGTATCGATTAGAAACATGGAATTTATTCAGTTTCACCCAACATGTTTATATCATCCACAAGCTAAATCTTTTCTAATATCTGAAGCAGTAAGAGGCGAAGGAGGAAAGTTAGTTGATATTCGAGGAAATACTTTTATGGATAAGTTTGATTCTCGAGGCTCTCTTGCAACAAGAGATATAACAGCAAGAGCAATTGATGCAATTATGAAGAAATATGGTGATCCATATGTATATCTTGATATAACTAATAAAACTGAAGATTTTTTAAAAACAAGATTTCCAAACCTTTTTTCAGCTTGCCTCAAATATGGAATTAATATGTCAAAACATCCTATTCCAGTTGTGCCTGCTGCACATTATTCTTGCGGAGGTATTATTTCAAATGTAAATGGAAAAACCTCACTATCAGGATTATATACAGCTGGAGAAGTAGCTAGTACAGGTCTCCATGGAGCTAATAGACTTGCAAGTAACTCTCTGCTTGAGGCACTTGTCTGTGGACATGAATCAGGTATCGAAATGTCCAAAAATATATCTCTTAACTTATCCAAAATAAACATACCAAAATGGAAGTTAGGTGTTGCTGTTTATTCAAACGAAGCTGTTGTTGTTGAACATAATTGGAATGAAGTCCGTACTTGTATGTGGGACTATGTTGGTATAGTTAGAACAAATAAAAGGTTAGTAAGGGCAAAAGCGAGAATTAGTAATTTGAGAAAAGAAATAAAACAATATTATAAAGATTATTTTATAACATCTGATTTATTAGAATTAAGAAATATTGCAGATGTTGCAGAAATTATTATTAAAAGCGCACTTTTTAGAAAAGAAAGTGTTGGATTGCATTACATGGAAGATTTTCCTCAGTCTAAAAAACAAAACATTGATACAATCATTAAAGATCATCCTGGAGGTCCTTTAAATTAATTTTTTATATTAGTTAACGGAAATTGAAGTTGTATTTCTCTTACATCTAGGACAATTTTTAATTTCTCTTTTTTGGTTAACAATAAAAGGTTTTTTACATTTCAAACAAAAGCGAGTCAGTTCATTTTTTTTATAAAAATAATTTGTATCTCTAAATCCAGAAGCAAATGAAATTATTGCTAATAATGCTAGTGGAATAAAAATAATTAAAAAAGCGAGTTTATTTAAATAAATTTCCATTATTACAATCAAACCTAATTTGTAGTACTTAATACTATCCAACCAATTTCATTAAAACCACTCTTGAATTTAATGTTATATAACATATTTATTAGAGTCATTTTATTAATTGATTTTTCAGAAATATCATCAATAAAGACATGTTTAACAAAACCATCTTTAGAAATATGAAGAGTGGCTTTAGCGGACCAATCGTTAATTTTTAAATCTTCATCCTCCAACAAAAAAATTAACTTATTTTCAGTAATTTTTTCTAAATTTTTACTTAATTTGTATTCTATGAAATTATTGCTCTTTTCAACACTTTCATAATAAATATTTGGATTATTAGCAGATTTGAATTTCTCAATTTCTTTAAATAATAGTGATTTTTTAGATACATCGGATATATTATTTTCAAATTTAAAGAAAGCTTCTTTTTCCGGAGATTTTGCAAAAAAAAGATCAACTTTATTTTCGTTTTCAAATAAGTCCTTACTAAAGCCAATCTTAGTTGGTAAAGCAAAAATAATAGGAGATTCAATTAATCTTATATCAAAATCATTATTATTTTTTATTAAACTTTTTTCACTTCCTAAAATATTAGTTTTAATTTTTACAATATCTTTTTTATCATAAGCTGAGATACTAATATTACATATAAAATAAATCGCAATTAATAAAAAAATTAGTAAACAGAATGTTAATAAGGTGCTAAATTTTTTAATATTATTAATCATCTTTTGCTTTTAATCCTGTTGCAATCGTAATCTTTTTAATTCCTGCTTGTTGAGCAATTTCCCAAACATCAACTAACATACTGTGTTCAGATTTTTTATCTGCCTCAATTATTAATGTTGCATTTGAATTATTAAGATTAATATCTTCAAGATAAGACTTTAGTTGAATTAAATTTACCTCTTGATCTTGAAAAAAAAGTAATCCGTTGTGAGCAATTGATAAAATAATACCATTGTGGATTACTCCACCAGAAAAGGATGATTGAGGTAAATCAATGTTAATTCCTGGCTTAATCATTAGTGGAGAATTAAGTATATAGAAACACAAAAAAACACACGCTGCGTCAAAAAAAATAATACTACTAATCCAAATACCGCTATACTTTTTTTTTGGCGAAAAAAACCGATTTTTTCTACTATTTTTATAAGGTTCTTTTTCTCTAATCATTATAGTTTTCTTTTTTTAGCCAGTCGTTATTGAGGAAAAATATAATTTCATTGATTGAATACTCCATCCCTATTGTAATCTTCTCAATTCTACTTAAAAGATAATGATAGGCCACTAATGATGGTATAGATATGCTCAAGCCTGCAATACTAGTAACTAAAGCTTTCCATAGACCACTTGATAATTGACCAATGTGCATCAATGGCGCATTAGCTTCAATCATCATAAAAAGATCTAATAATCCGACAAATGTTCCTAATAAACCCAACATAGGAGTAATTATAGCAATTGTTAGAATTCCTCCTAAATTTTTTTCTAATCTCGGAATCTCTTCTAAACCAGTTTTATTTAATTTTTTAATAATATTTTCCTCAGAATCATCAGCACATAATATAGCTGTTCTTGTTAAGTTAGCAATTGGACCGGGAGTTTTATTACATATTGAAATTGCTTCTGCTAGATTCCCTCTATTCATAATATTAAAAATTCCATTTAAAAAATCCACTTGTTTTATTTGCGCAAGATGTAAATGAAAAATACCGTCCAAAAATAATCCGATTGATATTAAACTACATAGTAATATTGGAAGAATCATCCAACCACTTTTTATTAAAATTTCTAACATATATATCTTTCAATATTTTATTTCTTATGATTTTTTTAAAATTTCTATTCTTCTATTTGCTTCATCAGACGAATTTACTTCAGCGCTTACTACTCGTTCATAAATTGCAATAGCTCCTTTTAAATTTCCTAAATTTTCTTGTAACTCTGCAGCTGCAAAAGCAGACCTAGTAAACCACATAACATTAGATGATGTTTTTAAAACTAAATTATCAAAAAAATGATAAACTGCTGATAAATAATAATCAAATGCATTGTCTAGATTTCCTTTTTTAAACTCACATCTACCAGATTTATATAAACACTGTAATAATAGATCATCAGATAATGTTTTCTTCTGAATCAGAGTATTAAACTTCGATAAAGCTTCATCATATCTAGATTCCTGATTTACTGCTAACGAAAATTGGCAATCACCTATTCTACCAATTGAAATATTTACAAGGTCATGCTCTGGAAATTTTTTAATTATTTCTTCAAATGCTAGGATTGCACGGGCATATTCACCTAATTCCGATAATATATCTCCTTGATAAAAACGTACATCTGCTGAAAGAACACTAGATGGATATTTTCTAACAAATAAACTAAAATATTCAAGCGCCGCTGTATATTCCTTCTGCTTAATTAAAGATTTTCCAACCATAAATAGCGATTGTTCAGCTAATCTATGCTTACTATGAATGGAGTGTATTTTAACAAAATATTTTTCCGAACTTTCAAAATTTCCACTATTGTATGCTTGCTCTCCTAACCAAAATAAAACATCTGGTGTCCAAACTGAATTGGGATATTTAACAACGAAATTATTACAAATATTTAAAGCTTCTTCTACATCGTTTAACATATATAAACAAAAGCCTCTTAAATAATTTGCTTGTAAAGCAATTTCGGATTTTTCATATGAAAATATTATTTCCTCAAAAACTTTTTTTGCCTCAGCATAATTACCTAGATTATATAATAAAAGTCCTCGTTGTTTTTTACTCAATACTATTTCATTTGTTTCGTGAGAAATATTTTCGATTTGAAAATACATATCCATTGCATCATCCCATTTTTGATCGGCAATAAATATATCTGATAATCTTAACATTGCTTGAATTGAAAAATCGCTGTTAGGAAAATCTAAATATATATCCTTAAAAATTTTAGATGCATCAGACCTTCTTCCTATTCTTGCAACAGATAATCCTAACTGATAAAGAGCTTGAGCTCTCAATTGATGTGAAGGATTTTCCTCAAGGAACACTTTATAATATTCTTCAGATTTTAAGTATTGCTCGGATTCATAATATGAGTCACCAGCTTTTAGTAAAGATTGATTTCTTAATGATTTATCAATAGCAATTAATGCAGATCTCTTGAACATATTTGCAGATTCATTAAATCGATTTAGATTCCATAATGCTAATCCCCTTCCATAATATGCTGATGAGACTTGGTTAGGATCATCTACAACATCTAGAAGTATTTGATAAGAAAAGGCGGCATCATCAAATCGATCTAATTTAAGCAATACATTAGATTTATTAAATTGAAGACTAACTGCATCTGAATGTGAAATTTCTTCTGCTCTTGCTGCATCAATCCACTTTAAAGCGTCATTATACATTTTCATTTCTGAACATAATTCAATTAGTTTTTTCTTAATTTCAAATCTATTATTTGAAGGCAGCCATCTAATTGAATTTTCAAGATATAATATGGCAGATGATAAATCATTTTCTTTTATAAATAAGTTCACTAAAATTTTAAGGGAAATAAATTTATGGGAGATTTGAGCAGTTTCGCTATTATAAACTTCATCTAATAGTCTTTTGGATTCAATCTTATCTTTTCGAAAATCAAGTAATATAGATGCAAAAATTATTTTAGCTTGATTAGATATTTTTTGTGATTTTAATGTCATGAGATTTTGAAAAATTGATTCCGCATCTTCTACTCTTTTTAAAGCCAAATAATTTAATGCTAATTGATAATCAACTTCGAAATTTTTTTTATGACCAGGATAGACATTTTTAAAATTTAATAAATTTTCCATTGATTCTTCGTACTTTTTAAAATCATATAATATCAAAGATTTTAAATATATTCGCTCTGCTGCCAAAACATTATCTAATTGCTTTCCTTCAAGAATATCCAAGGCATCATTATCTCTTCCAAGTGATCTTAAAGTTTTTGCTTTCCAATAAATTAAATGACCGCATTTTTCCATTTTTGAAATTAATTCAAGTACTTGATCATATTTACCTTGGGCATATAGAGAGTGGATAAGAAGAAATTGATAATCC
>Ga0160422_10001552_pt1 | contig 14377 bp, 8 predicted proteins | sample Fk160mmetaG_FD_108192 | JGI IMG/M metagenome (GOLD analysis project Ga0160422, IMG submission 108192) | Marine microbial communities from the Central Pacific Ocean - Fk160115 60m metaG | ecosystem: Environmental > Aquatic > Marine > Oceanic > Photic zone | place: The Central Pacific Ocean...
CAAGAAGTAGACCAAATCATATTTAACACACCTCTATTTTTTATCTACGATGATGGGTCAGTAGAGAAAAAAGTAATATTCGAACAATTCTAAATTGAAAGAAAAACTACATGAAATAATTTTCGAAGCTGACACCCCTAAGGGTAAATTTTTCGACGTTGTCCTTATGTGGGCAATACTACTAAGTGTGGGAGTTGTATTCTTAGAATCAGTTCCAAGTTTTAGAGATCAATACGGAGATCAACTCAGGTTAGCAGAGTACTTTTTTACTGCTGTTTTCACAATAGAATATTTTCTTAGACTTTATTCTGTAAAGAAACCTCTGAGCTATGCGTTTAGTTTCTTTGGCCTTGTTGACTTACTTAGCGTCTTGCCTACATTCGTAGAGCTGCTACTTCCTGGAGTTGCTAGCATTAGAGTAATTAGAATCCTCCGCCTGCTAAGGGTCTTCAGAGTACTCAAACTAGTAGGGTTTATGAAGGAGGCTAGCTTTCTAAAGGGCGCGCTTTGGGGAGCCCGAAAAAAGATCATGGTATTTATGTCGACCGTGTTAGTTCTAGTTACGATTTTAGGTACCCTGGTTTACATTGTTGAAGATGCTGAATCGGGATTTACAAGCATACCGAGGAGCATTTATTGGGCTATTGTAACGGTTACTACCGTAGGATATGGAGATATTGCACCTACCACTGTCATAGGCCAAACCTTAGCAAGCTTCATCATGCTTATTGGTTATGCAATCATCGCAGTTCCAACAGGTATTGTCAGTGCTGAGATGGTAAAGGGGTCGAGCGAAAAAGTTTCTGATAACACACAAGCCTGCAGATCGTGTAGTGAAGATGAGCATCCAGACGATGCTAAGTACTGCAATAAGTGTGGTGATGCTCTTTAAATAAGGGGATTGTGCGTATTTTGGGCTAATGAAAAACCCAACAAGATTATTTGACTTTCCTAGATATCAGTTGGCTAACTGCCCTCAGGAAGTTATGATGAGCATGCCAAATGCTGGGAACAGAATAACCTATTCGACACAGGCATTTGTTGAAGAAATTGACAGAACGTCGAGAGGATTAATTTCCCTAGGTATGGAAAAAGGAGATAAGGTTGCCCTTATTTCTCACAACAATAGATGCGAGTGGAATGTGCTTGATCACGGAATCATGCAGGCAGGCGGAATAGATGTTCCAATCTACCCTACCATGACTGAAGCAGATTACAAATACATCCTCAATCACAGTGAATCAAAATTTTGCTTCGTTTCTAATAAGGAACTTTTAGACAAAGTGAATGCAGTCAAGTCTGACTGCCCAAAACTCCTAGGAATTTTCACTTTTGAAGATGTAACAGGAGCAGATTCTTGGCAAAAAGTTCTTAATGCTGGATCTGATAAAAATCAAGCAGAACTAGATTCTCGAAGAGATTCAATTAAGCCCGATGAACTCGCTACAATAATTTATACATCAGGAACTACAGGTCTTCCAAAGGGAGTTATGCTTACCCATGACAACGTTTGTGGCAATGCTTTAGCTGCAGTTGATAGAGTTCCTCTCGCAGGTCTTGAAGGTGATCTTAGAGTACTTAGCTTCCTTCCTGTTTGTCACATTTTCGAAAGAATGCTTCACTACTTGTACATGTACATGGGTGCTAACATCTACTTCGGAGAAAGCATAGAGACAATTAAGGAAGACCTCAACCACGCACAACCAATAATGTTCACTGCCGTACCTAGACTGCTAGAAAAATTCTTCGATGGAATTGTAGCAAAGGGTCGTGCAGCTGGTGGAGTAAAAAGTGCCATTTTTAACTGGGCATTAGGAGTGGTTCTAGAATGGGAGCCAGAAAAAGAAGGCCGAGGTCTATACGGATTCAAACTAAAAATGGCTCGTAAACTTGTGTTCAGCAAAGTGAAAGAAGCCCTAGGGCTAAGCGGCATTAAAGCTGTTGCTTCAGGTTCTGCAGCACTCCAAGCTAGACTAGCTCGTTTTTTTAATGGAGCAGGAATTCCAGTTCTTGAAGGATATGGGCTCACTGAAACATCACCAGTAGTTACAGTAAATACAATTAACAGCCCAGGCATGTTAAAGATTGGTACTGTAGGAAAGGTAATTAACGGAGTTGAAATCAGCTTTTCTGAGGAAAGTGAAATTCTTGTAAAGGGGCCCAATGTTATGATTGGATACTACAAGGACCAGGAAAAAACTGATGAGGTAATTAAAAACGGATGGTTCCACACTGGTGATAAAGGAGAGTTCGACAATGAAGGATTCCTTAAAATCACAGGTCGGAAGAAAGAAATCTTTAAGACTTCAGGTGGTAAATACGTTGCTCCTACCCTTCTTGAAAATGCTCTAAAAGCATCGCTCTTTATCGAGCAAGTTATGGTTGTGGGGGAAAACAGAAAGCACCCAGCTGCCCTTATCTCTCCTGAACCTGGAGTAGTTTCTGATTGGTGTAATAGACATAACCACCCATACCCTGGAGAAGAAAACATAGCTTCTGACGAAGTGATTTTCAACCGCATCATGGATGAGGTAAATTCACTAATGGCTCCATTTGCAAAATGGGAACAAGTAAAGGTTATCAAGATTATCCCCAAACCATTCTCTGTTGAAGGTGGCGAACTCACTCCTACACTAAAGCTTAAGAGAGACCCAATCAAAAAGAAGTACGGTGCATTGATTGATAGCATCTACGAATAAGAATGATTGAATTTATCTGTGGATTAGACGAGGGACTGTTTCATGCCATAAACGGAGCATGGCCTGCTGGAGACACTTTAATGTGGTTGTGGAGTAAGCCATTGACATGGACGCCGTTATATTTGGTTTTAATCTATGCCGTTTGCAAAAAATATTCTCAAACCTCATCGAGATTATTTATTCTTTTAGGTTTAGCTATTTGTATTGGTGTAAACGACGTGTTGTCTTCTAGAATCCTAAAGCCAATATCCGAAAGACTACGACCTTCACATAGAGAAGAATTTGCAGACACCATTCATTTATACGAACGATCTGACGGCACCTATTACAAAGGTGGCAAATGGAGCTTCGTAAGTGGTCATGCCGCAAATCACATGGGCGCAGCAATTTTTACAGGATCAGTCCTCTGTGGGGGGGTTGTTTTTGGAGGATGGATGTGGGGGCTTATTGTTTGGGCTTTATTAATTGGCTATTCAAGAGTGCATTTAGGCGTACACTTTCCAGGTGACGTAATATGTGGCTGGTTGGTTGGCGGCGTGGTTGGAGCAGGCGTGTTTAAAGTCATAAGCAGAAGAATATGAATATTCAATCTGCAATAGCAATATTCATTGGAGGCGGGCTAGGTAGCGTTGCGCGTTGGGTTATAGGGGGCGGAATTAGCAAGCTAGCTTCATTAAGCGGGTCTGTAATAGCGGGACCAATAGGCATTTTAACAGTCAACATTCTTGCAACTTTAATACTTGCACTCCTACTCTTTACCCAAGGGAGCAAATTCACCGCAGCCAATTCAGAGAGCTTTCTCTACCCACTCCTAGCCATTGGCTTCTGTGGTGGTTTTTCAACTTTCTCAACCTTCAGCTTTGACACATTTAAACTCATTCAAGACGGCAATTTTATTTGGGGTGTACTCAACATCCTTGTAAGCATATTAACTTGCCTCGCTGTAGCCTGGACTGTTTTTTTAGTTTGGGGTAAATCATAAAATATGGGACTATTTTCTCTACTTCTAATCACATCATTAGTTACTTCTCATAGCCTAAAACCTCCAACAAGTAACTCACCCTCACCCAAACTCGTCGTTGGGATTACTATAGATCAAATGAGGGCTGATTTCCTTACTAGATTCGAGGACCATTTTACCGATGGAGGTTTCAAGAGAATTATGAACGGTGGCTTTACCTGCTACGACCATCACTATGGATACGCCCCTACTTTCACTGGTCCCGGTCACGCCTCAATCTACACTGGCACAACTCCTTCAGTACACGGAATTATTGCAAACGATTGGTTCGTAAGAGACAAAAACACCACCGTGTATTGTTCTTCTGACTCACGTGCTAGAGGAATTGGAAACGATGGAATTGATGGACTTGACGGAAGACCTTTGGTCTTTGATAAAGCAGGCCAAATGTCACCAACGCATTTACTTTCAAATACCATAGGAGACGAAATGAAACTCGCAACTATGGGTGAAAACACTCCTAAAGTCATAGGAATTAGTATAAAAGATAGAGGTGCCATTTTACCTGCTGGCCATTCTGCTGATGGAGCGTATTGGTTCTACGGCCAAAACCATGGGCACTTTATTTCAAGCACCCATTACTTTAGGATGCTGCCTCAGTGGGTTATAGATTTTAATAATGAGGGACGTGCTGAACAACTTTGCAATGATGGTTGGGATAGGTTACTTAAAGAAAGTGCTTACAGCAAATGCTCTCCTGACAACAACCCATTTGAAGGGTCTTTTAGAGGAGAAATAAGACCCACTTTCCCTTACGATCTAAATGCACTTAAAGCAGCTAATGGGGGGTACGATGTTTTAAAAGCAACACCTGGAGGAAATACTATCTTAGTAGATTTTGCTTTAGCTGCAATTGAAGGCGAGGAGCTTGGTAGAGATGGGGCTTGCGACCTTCTAACTATGAGCTTTTCTGCTACTGATTACGTTGGCCATAGATGCGGGCCCCACGCTCAAGAGACAATGGACATGTACGTTCGACTTGATAGAGAATTAGAAAGATTTTTTGACGAATTAGACGACATAGTTGGCGATGGAAACTGGACAGTATTTATCACATCTGACCACGGTGCTGCAGCTGTCCCATCACAAGCACAATCCCTAGACATGCCATCAGATTACTGGACTCCAGGAAACCTTCAGGATAGACTTGAAGTGGAGCTAGACATAAAGTTTGGCCCAAAAGATTGGGTGCAAAACATAAGCAACAATAATATCTACCTTAATAAGAAGTCTGTAAGATCTTCTTCTACATTTGAAGACGTAATCCAAAGATATGTGAGCGCATTGTGCGTGGAGGAAGAAGGGATTTTAATGGCATGCGGTGCTTACGATTTGGCCTCTAGAGCTAAAGTGGACCCTATACTAAAAAACATGTATAATGGATACCTACAAGGAGCGAACGGAGACGTAGTATTTGTCCTCAACCCTGGTTGGATGAACTACGGTCGCACAGGAACAACACACGGTTCACCTTTTGCCTACGACACACATGTCCCATGTATCTTTTATGGCGCTGGAATTGAGGTAGGATCTACCTACGAGAGAACTTACATTCGCGACATCGCACCTACAATTTCTACCTTGCTTGAGGTTCCCTATCCAAACGGTTGTACAGGTGCTCCTATACACCAAGCACTCAAAAAATGAGTGAAATAAAAGTTAGCGTAAGCAGATCATCAACAGAACCTGCATTAGAGTTCGAAGCTATTTTTCCCAAAGGCGATGGCTCCACTTGGCAACTACAACTCCCATGCTGGAGGCCTGGCAGATATGAGCTAGCAAACTTTGCTCAATACATAAAAAAAATGGTTGGGGTATGTGATGATGGCACAGAAGTAACATTAATGAAAATTGATCTTCATAGGTGGGAAGTTCCCGGATCAGTGCATACTGTGCGTTGGGTTTTTTACGCAGATATCCTAAATGCTGGCTCAACCTTTGTACGTGATGATTTGCAATATGTAAACCCTGTAAATTGTATGATCTACAAAGTCGGAGCTGAATCAAATGGCTACGAAATTTGTCTTTGCGATATCCCGACAAATTGGGACCTTGCAACTGCGTTGCCCAACAAAATTGAGAACGATTCATACGTTATGACTGCGCGCGATATGCAGCATATTATGGATAGTCCATGGATGACTTCTCCTGAGCTTTGGCATGCTGAGTACGAAGCAGAGGGCGTTGATTTTCATATTTGGTCTTACGGATGCGCGCCTCCAAATTCTGAAAAGTTTGTTGCTGACCATAAGGCTTTTTCTCAAGCCCAAATCTCTTACTTCAAGTCCTTCCCAGCTCCCTTCTACCACTTCCTATATCTCCTACCCCCCGATATTGAGGTAAGGCACGGAGTAGAACACGAGGACAGCACTGTAATTGCTTTGGGCCCGGAGGAAAAGATCAATTCAGATTACGGCTACGACGAATTAGTTTCTATAGCGTCTCATGAGCTTTACCATGCTTGGAACGTTAAACGTATAAGGCCATCTGAGTGGACGCCATATGATTTCACAAAGGCATGTCCCTCTAAACTCGGTTACATAGCCGAAGGCGTAACAACTTATATGGGAGACCTATTTCTTTTCGAAGCTGGATGTATTGACCTTAATAATTGGTGCCTAAAAATGGAAGTCCTTTTATCGCGTCACTTGAATAATCCAGGAAGATTAAATATGTCGGTTGCAGATTCTAGCTATGATACATGGCTTGACGGTTATCGCCCTGGAGTACCCGGCAGAAAAGGATCCATCTACGTAGAAGGAGCAGTACTCGCATTCCTTTGCGATTGCAGAATCATGAAGGTTACCGGCCACAAAAAATCACTCTCAACAGTTATGAAATTGCTTTGGGAGAAGTTTGGGATGGATAGACGAGGTCTTACTGCAGACGAGTACTGGGATGTCTTAGCAGACGTAGCTGGCGAGAGACTTGACGACCTCAGGATCAACTACGCTGAAGGTGTAAAAGATTCATGGGAAGATCTAGTGGAGGCAATGGCTTTCAACGGACTTAAGCTATCAAAATCTCTTGGTGACAAAGGCGAAATTGTGCCCACTCTTAAACAGCTTTAATTAATCTCCGCCTAGAGCGTACTGCACCAAATTTGCGCCCATTTGAAGTGCAAGCAATCGAATTTCCTCGGTATCTCTGTGGACTTGGTAATCCTCCCAACCGTCACCTAAATCGCATTCGTGATCGTAGAAGCACACTAACCTTCCATCGTGGATTATCCCAAACCCCCTAGGTGGTTTATCGTCATGTTCGTGAACCTTAGGCAATCCATGATTGAAGTCGTATTTCTGATGATAGATCTCGTGATCAAACGGAATTTCAATCCAATCAAGTTCTGGAAAAACCTTCTTGAATTCCTGTCTTATATACTTGTCCATCCCGTAGTTGTCACTAATGTGAAGGAAGCCACCTGAACTAAGATATTCTCTAAGATTCCTAGCTTCTGACGATGAAAACACTATGTTTCCATGACCAGTCATATGGACAAATGGGTAAAGGCTCAACTCAACAGCTCCAACACTGACATAAGGAACGTTTTCACCAATATTCATTCCCAAGTCTTTGTTGCAAAAACTCACTAAATTAGGCATACTCGTGGGGTTTGAATACCAATCACCTCCCCCGCTGTATTGCAATACGGCGAATTGATAAGTTGGTGATGAAAGCTCGGTTTGGGCTACAGAAAAAAAGTGAAAAATAACGCTGGCAAAAAAGGCCAAACCCACCTTCATGTCTATGCTTATTTTTCCTGTCATTTGCGTTGCAAGTTACGCCTTTTAATCCCTCGTAAAACCTAGTGTTTTTTTCATTACCTTTGGCGCCCTAAAATGAATCCTATTTACTATGGAAAATAAGTTTGCCATTCAGTTTTTCACGATATCTCTTGCCCTAGCGACTTTGTACACATTGTCGTTTAATTGGGCCTCTAAGAACTTCGAATCAAAAGCTGCAATACATGGCGCATTTGTTGCGGATAGCCTAGAGGCAGATAGCGCGTTAAATGGCCTTACTTGGGAAGAAGCTTCAATCAAAGCAACTCGCGAGTACTTGAGAGATAGCGTTAATGCAAAAGCACATGTTTTTGGCGCTACTTACAAGGAGGTAAAGGAACAAGAACTAAACTTGGGTCTTGACCTTAAAGGTGGTATGAGTGTTACTCTGGAGGTGAGTCTTCCAGATCTTGTAATTGCTCTTTCTGATTATTCAAGCAATAGTGATTTCCGCGAGGCTCTTGCTGCTGCTAAGGCAGGCCAAAAGAACTCATCGGACGGATTCATCTCTCTTTTTGCAGATGCTTGGAATACTCAAGTAAATGGCCAAGAAAACCCAACAGCTCTATGGAGAATCTTCCACAATATGGAGCAAAAGGATCTTTTCCCTGCTAAGAGTACTGACGAAGAAATTATTGAAATCCTTGCTTCAGAAGCAGAGACTGCAATTAACAATACTGAGAGCATTATCAGAAAGCGTATCGACCAACTTGGAGTTGCGCAACCAAATGTACAGAAGCTACAAAACGGCCGTATTTTAGTTGAACTTCCAGGAATTGATGATAGGGAAAGAGCTAGAAAGCAGTTAAAGTCAACAGCTAATTTAGAGTTTTGGCCTACGTTCTTCAACGACGAAATCCTTGGAAGACTATACGAGGCAAACGCAGCAGTTGGAGCGGTACAACATCCTGATTTATTTGGAGAAAATGCGCCTGCAGATTCTACTCTAACTCCAGAGCAAGGCAGAGCAAAGAACCCACTTCTTTCTATTTTCCAACCTGAGCTTGGGCGTAGAGGTGCAGTTGTTGGATACGCGCTCGCAACAGATACTTCAGAAGTAAACGTAATCTTAAATCACCCTGCAGCTAAGGAGAATTTCAAGAATGATCTTAAGCTCATGTGGGCAGCTAAGCCTATCTCTTCTACCTCTCCAATCCACGCTCTTTACGGTATTAGAGACGACAGCAAGAAAGGTAAAGCCGCTCTTTCTGGAAAGAGCATTGTCGATTCAAGAGTATCGTACGACGAAATTGGAGACGTAGTTGTTAGTATGACTATGGACGGTGAAGGTACTGGGATTTGGGGACGCATGACTGAGGAGTGTGTAAGCCAAAATAACAGAGCAGTTGCAGTTGTTCTTGATAACTTGGTATTCTCTGCTCCAAACGTTCGTTCAGCAATTACTAACGGTCGTTCACAAATTAGTTTTGGTTCGGATCAGACTACTGCTGACAAACTTACTGAAGCTGAAGATCTTGCAGGTCTATTAAAGGCAGGTTCTCTACCTGCTCCAGCCCGAATCGTAGATGAGGTTAGTGTTGGACCACAACTAGGCCAAGAGAATATCGATGCCGGTCTAAGCTCATTCATCATTGCACTTTTAGTAGTTCTACTTTACATGATATTTTACTACAAGGGTGCAGGTGCTGTTTCTAACATCGCACTACTTGCTAACCTATTTTTCCTTATTGGAGCTCTTGCCGCACTTGGTGCAGCGTTAACTCTACCAGGAATTGCGGGTATCGTTCTTACTATCGGTATGGCCGTGGATGCGAACGTACTTATTTACGAACGTATCCGAGAAGAAATGAGACATGGAAAGGGACTTGCGCTTGCGCTTAAAGATGGTTACTCAAAAGCATATACAGCGATTATTGATGCTAACCTAACTACTCTTCTTACAGCTATCGTTCTTTACAGTTTTGGTAGTGGTTCGATTAGAGGTTTCGCTACGACTCTTATCATCGGTATTTTCACTTCACTATTTAGTGCAATTGTAATTACTCGTTTGATTTTCTTTTCCAGACTTGACAGGAAGAAGAGCATCACATTTGCTTCAAACATCACTAAAAATTGGTTCACTAACACAAATATTGATTTCATCGGGAAGCGCAAGATTATGTACGTGTTTAGCTTGATCATCATTATTGCTGGAGCTGGATCTCTAATGACTAAAGGCCTTAACTACGGTGTTGAATTCACTGGAGGTAGAACTTTTGATGTGACATTTGTAGAAGCAGTAAATCCTGACGATGTTCGTGAAGCTCTTTCAGTTGCTTTTACTGAAGATGGCACGCCAGGTAATCCATTAGTCCAAACAAAAGAATCAGACAACAAGCTTCGTGTAATGACTAACTACTTGATCGATTCTCAAGCTGAGACAGTAGATGAGGATTACATCGCTGCTCGTAATGGCGCTTTAGCTGCTTTAGGATCACATACTGTTGATATGGAGAACAAAGTAGACTCTACTATTTCTGACGATTTCAGAGCTGGTGCAAAAAAGGCTACAATCTTCTCATTAATAATCATTTTCTTATACATAGTATTTAGATTTAGAAAGTGGCAGTTTGGCCTTGGTGCACTACTAGCAACAACACACGATGTATTAATTGTACTTTCAGTATTTAGCATCTGTTGGGGTATGCTTCCATTTACAATGGAAATAGACCAAGCTTTTATCGCAGCGATCTTAACTGTGATTGGTTACTCGATAAACGATACAGTTGTTGTGTTCGACCGTATTAGAGAATACCTTGGAATATATGGTGGCAAGAAAGATGATAATCAACTTGTGAATGAGGCGCTAAACAGCACTCTTAGCCGTACGATTAACACATCACTATCTACTTTCGTAGTACTTCTAACTATCTTCTCATTTGGAGGGGATAACATCAAAGGGTTTGTTTTCGCCCTTATGGTTGGTGTTTTAGTAGGTACTTACAGCTCGATCTTTATCGCTACTCCAAGCGTATTAGATTTTAGCAAGAAATTAAAGGCATAAACCAAGTAAAAACTTACTTTTCTTAGACAGCCCTGCTCATTGTGAGTAGGGCTGTTTTTTGCGGTTGAATTTTGGGCGATGTTTTAGTAGGGTTTATCTTGTAAAAATCGTATTTTGTCGAATTATTTGGCGTTTTATCCTTCAATTAGATTGACATGATTTTCTCATCACATAAAAAATCACACCATTCTTCAACATTTAACATCATCACTCTAGTGATGTTTTTGTTTTTTACTACACTGAATACGTTTGCAACAGCAAATTCTATAGATGTTGAAGGATGTACTAATCCATTTGCATGTAACTATAATCCTGAAGCAACAATTGATGATGGTTCATGTGATTTCATTAGCTGTATAACCTTTGGTTGTACACACGAAATTGCATGTAACTACGATGCAGATGCTGACTATGATGACGGTTCGTGTGAATACACTACTTGTTTAGGTTGTATGAATGAGCTTGCTTGTGATTTTGATCCAGAAGCAACAATCGCAGGGGTATGTGATGATTTTGAATCTTGTGTAGGTTGTATGGAAGAAGATGCTGACAACTACGACCCAGAAGCAACTATATCTGGCAGCTGCCAATACAACGGTTGTACTTTTTCAGAGGCTTGTAATTACGATGAGAATGCAAACTATGACGATGGATCTTGTGAATATGATTCTTGTGCAGGGTGTATGACAGAAGGCGCTTGTAACTTCAATTCTGAAGCAACAATCCAAAATGGAAACTGTTCTTACCCCGATGCAGGTTACGATTGTGATGGAAACTGTTTAAACGATTCTGACGGCGACTCGATATGTGATGAGTTTGAGGTTGCTGGATGTACAGATTCTTCAGCCGAAAACTACAATGAAGACGCAACAGACGATGATGGAACTTGTGAATATATCGTAGAAGGATGCACTGACCCACAAGCTTGTAACTACAACTCTGAGGCAAATACAGATGATGATAGTTGTGAGTTTGAATCTTGTGCCGGATGTCTAAACCCTGTTGCATGTAACTACGATTCTGATGCCATTTATCCTGGCGATTGTGAATTCCCGGAATCTGGCTACAACTGTGATGGCACATGTGAATCAGATAGTGATGGTGACGGAGTGTGTGACCCATTTGAAATAGATGGATGTACAAATCAGGGAGCCTGCAACTATGATTCAGACGCTACTGACGATGACGGATCATGTGACTTCACAACATGTGCTGGATGTACAAGCCCTTTTGCTTGTAACTACAATCCTACTGCTAGTATTGATGACGGATCTTGTGATTATATATCGTGTTTGAACTTCGGTTGTATGGATGCTGGAGCTTGTAACTTCGATGCTGAAGCTGATTACTCTGACGGATCTTGTGAATATGTGAGTTGTATGGGATGTATGAATCCTCAAGCATGTGACTTCGATCCAAATGCAACTATCGCTGGATCATGTGAGGATTATTCATCATGTATAGGATGTATGGATCCTGATGCCGATAACTACGACGCAGAAGCAACCCAAGACAGCGGAAACTGTTTATACAGCGGTTGTACTATTCCAGTTGCTTGTAACTACAACCCACAAGCGAACACTGATGACGATAGTTGTGAATACACATCATGTGCTGGTTGTTTAAATTCCGAAGCATGTAACTACGATGAGGAAGCAATAATTGCCGGAGACTGTACTTTCCCAGAATCTGGATACAATTGTGATGGTAATTGTATTAATGACGCAGATGGCGACCTAATATGCGATGAATTTGAAATTGGAGGTTGTACAGATTCTGATGCTTTAAACTACGATGAAAATGCAACTGATGATGATGATTCATGTGAGTATGTAGTAGAAGGCTGTACTGATTTAACTGCTTGCAACTATAACTCTGATGCCAACACTAACGATGATTCGTGTGAGTTCGAATCATGTGCAGGTTGTTTAAATTCTGACGCATGTAACTACGATGCTGATGCTATCTACCCTGCAGATTGTGAATTCCCAGAACAATACCTCGATTGTGATGGAAACTGTGAAAATGATGTGGACGGCGATGGAGTATGTGATGAGCTTGAAATCCCTGGTTGTATAGAGTCTTCTGCTTGTAACTATAACCCTGATGCGACAGACAACGACGAATCCTGCGATTTTGATTCATGTAACATATTTGGGTGTACTCTGCCATTTGCATGTAACTACAACCCTCTAGCCACAGTCAATGATGGGAGTTGTGATTTTTACTCGTGTTTATCTTTTGGATGTACTAACCCCACAGCATGTAACTATGATCCAAGTGCGCAATTCTCTGATGGTTCTTGTGAATACACATCTTGTGCTGGTTGTATGAACCCAAATGCTTGTGACTACGACCCTGAAGCAATTATTCCTGCCACATGTTTAGACTTTACTTCTTGTGTTGGATGTATGAATCCAGCAGCATCTAACTATGACCCAGATGCTACTATGGATAGTGAAGACTGTATCATTGAAGGATGTACTCTTTCTGGTGCTTGTAACTACAACCCTGATGCAAATACAAATGATGGAAGTTGTGACTTCTTTTCTTGTTTACCTACAGGTTGTATTAACCCTGAAGGATGTAATTATGACCCAGACGCAGTAATAGCTGATGATTGTGATTTCCCAGAATACGGATATGATTGTGATGGAAATTGTGTTGACGATACTGATGGAGATGGTATTTGTGATCCTTTTGAAATAGACGGATGTACTGACCCTACTGCTTTCAACTACGACGAAGAAGCAACAGATGATGACGGTTCTTGTGTGCCTGTAGTTGAAGGGTGTACAAACTCAACTGCATGTAACTATAATGCTAATGCTAACGTTGATGATGATAGCTGTGACTATGAATCATGTATTGGCTGCATGGCACCATCTGCATGTAACTACAGTGAAGATGCAACTATCCCTGGCGAATGTACTTACCCTGATACTGGATACGATTGTGATGGAAACTGTGTCTTCGACTCAGATGGAGACGGTGTTTGTGATCAATTTGAAATCTTTGGCTGTACACTTGAAAACGCAACAAACTTTGACCCTGAAGCCACAGAAAACGATGGCTCTTGTATAATCGAAATACCAGGATGTATTGATGTTGGTGCATGTAACTTTGATTCACAAGCTAACATTGATGATGGATCGTGTGACTACACAAGTTGTGTAGGTTGTATGGTAGTTACGGCTTGCAACTTCGATCCAACAGCTTCAATTCCTGGCGAATGTATATATCCAGAAGTTGGTTACTACTGTGACGGATCATGTACTTCAGATTTTGACAACGACGGAATATGTGACATGTTCGAGGTTGCAGGTTGTATGGACCAAAACGCATGTAACTATGATGATGAAGCAACTGATGCTGATAACTCATGTATATATGCTCTTCCAGAATACAATTGTGATGGAACCTGTATTTCTGACCAAGATGGCGATCTAATTTGTGATGGTTTAGAGAATCCGCCAAACCTATATATCCCAGAAGATATGACGGTTGAATGTGAAGAAACTGATTTTGGCATTGCCACAGCAGAAGGAGGATGTTCTACTCCAGTAGTTACATTCTCGGATTTTATTCTAGATGGAGATTGCCCAAATAACTATACTATCTTAAGGTCATACTTTGCATCAGATAACTGTGGTAATGTAACAAGCCTAGTCCAAACAATTACAGTAGTTGATACAACAGCCCCTGAGTTCACATTTGTTCCAGCGGACTACACAGCGGAGTGTTCTGACGAGCACCCATTGGATGACGCATCAGCGACAGACAACTGTGGAGAGGTAAGTATCTCAGTAGAAGAGGTAACTACACCTGGCGCTTGTGCAGGAGACTACACGATTACTCGTACGTTCACAGC
>Ga0160422_10001553_pt1 | contig 14376 bp, 13 predicted proteins | sample Fk160mmetaG_FD_108192 | JGI IMG/M metagenome (GOLD analysis project Ga0160422, IMG submission 108192) | Marine microbial communities from the Central Pacific Ocean - Fk160115 60m metaG | ecosystem: Environmental > Aquatic > Marine > Oceanic > Photic zone | place: The Central Pacific Ocean...
AAGTTAATTCATTTTTACTGTACTTTAAATTAGCTAATTTACAGAAGTAGTCAAGATTCTCTAAACCACTTAAATAAGGGTATAAATTTACATTTTCTGGAATATAACCAATTGAACTAGTTGGTATATTAATATTAGCATCTTTAAGCTCAATAGTACCATTATCAGGCTTTAAAAATCCTAAAATAAGATTGAGAGTGGTTGATTTTCCGGCTCCATTGGCTCCTAAAAGACCATATATTTGACCTGACTTAACCTCTATTGAAAGATCTGACAGTGCTTTATGGTCCTTGAATAATTTAGAAATATTTGTAAGTTTTATCATAACTTTAAAATTAAAAGGCCTCAATATATTGAGGCCTTAAAATTAATCAATTAAACATTAATGTGCGTGTTCTTCACAATGAACATCACTTGCAGAAAATTGATATCCTGCTTCATAGGTAGTTCCCATGTGGTCAAATGCTGTTACAACTGTCCACCCATTTTCTTCAACATCATGAAGATCTTCTCCACAAAATTCACCTATTTCATAAGAGTGATCAACAGTACCATCAGCCATCATAATTTCTAAGTGACATTCTTGACAACCTTCATGATCGTGATCATCTTCTTCACAAGAAATTAAAAAAAAGCTTAAAAATAAAGCCAACATTATTGGATTTTTCATAATTCTAAAAATTAAATTAAACATTGACAACTTATAATAAGTTGTTTCGCTTTTTAAAAGCTCATCAGAATGTTTTTTTTTTAAAAATCATATTTCACACTTACATTAAACGATCTTCCGGGTTCAGGCACACCAGGACCTACTTCTTTAATTCTTGAAAGGTGAGGAACATATTCCACATTTAATATATTTTTTATTCCAGAAACAATAGTCATATTTTTAAGAGGATTAAAAACTAACTCAAAGTTCAAAAGATTGTAAGAATCTGATGGAGATTCATATAAAGAAACATTATCTTGATTAAAAACAAACATGTGATATAAAGAAATATTACTCATCTTTAAAAACTTGTATTGTTTTAAATCAAAATTAACGGAAGTTTTAATCTTGTTAGCTGGTGTAAGAGTTAAATAAGTATCTTGATCTAAATTCCGAGCATTTAAGAAGGAATAAGATTGATGAAAATGTAAGTTATGAAGTATATGGGGATGATAATGAATATTAGCTTCAAAACCATATAAAATTACATCTTTAAATTGCTCATAATTATATATTCTGTAAGTATTATTATAAAAATCATTTGTTGGGTTAATTGAAATAAAATTATGTATATATTGAAAGAAGGGATTAACTACAAATGCAAAATGTTGACTAGACCATTGATGTTTAAAATCGAACTGATGACTTTTTTCATTTTCTAAATTTAAATTACCAATTTCAAACCTCATGGTTCCATGATGCAATCCATAAGAAAAAAGTTCGGAAAAATGAGGAGATCTAAAAGAACTTGAATAAGTTAACCTAGAAATGTGATCATTTTTTTCAATGAAAAAACCAGCAGAAGATGAAAAAGAAGTATAAGAGTTCTCAAAATTTACATCACTACTCTCAACGTTCTTATGGTCAAATCGAACTCCAATATTAAAACCAATACCTTTGTTCTCAAAATCTAAAATAGAATAAAATCCAATATCTTTGGAACTAGCATCAGGGGTAAGCGTATCAGTTGCTTCAGAGTTTTTATTATCTAAATATTCAAACGAAGTCCCAGCATTAAAAGTAAAATTGTTATAAAATTTCTTATAGTTAAAACGACCTATGGAGTTATTTGTTTTAATATCAAATCCTGGAACTGTCCATTTTTCAAATTCTTGCAAGTGATTGATAAAATGGCCAATAAAAAAAGTATATTTTGATTGATTATTGAAAATTATGTTTTCTAAAGTAAATAAATGATTGTTAATAAATTGCGTTGGCCTAGTAGCCTCATAATCGTCTGGCAATATTAATTCACTACTTGCTAAATCATTTATATCTATTTCACTTAAATCTCCATGTGCGTGAGCTGGAATACCAACTTCATCAACATTATTTTGATATCTGAAAATACTTTGAGTATTATTTGTTCTTTTTGCTATAGAAAATTTAATCCCTTTATTTCTAAACCTTGAGTTAAAAAGATACGTATTATTTGGCAGCCTATAATCAGCTGCAAGATCATATTGACCATAAAGATTAATAAAAAAATTATTGAAAGACCATTTAAAACCAAACTGATTTCCAAATAAAAAATGACTATTATCAAATTTTGTTGCTATATAACCAGATGGTATTTTACTTTCAATAAAAGGAGAATCCTTAAAAAAAACTAATCCTCCTACTGCCTCACCACCATACATTAAAGAAGATGCTCCTTTTATCAGTTCAACTTCAGATAAACCTAAACCAGTGAAACCAATACCATGATCATTAGCCCATTGCTGGTTGTTTACTTTCATACCATTTAGATAAGAAACAACTCTTAAACCTGATAAACCTCTGATAACAATTTTTTGTATACCAAGTCCTGATCCAATTGTATTTATTCCTGGGAGTTTAGTGATAGTCTCTACTAAAGAAGAGGATGAAATAAAATTATTATTTAAAGATTTAGTTTCAATACTAAGAGTTTTACCTTCACCTAGTTTTTTAGTTTTATCAATTATACCAACCTCATCTAGCTCAACATGTAATTTTTCTAAATAAACCTTTAGCTCTCCTCCTTTGTAATTAACTACTTTACTTGAGTAACCGTATTTTTTAAATTCAATGAAAGAATTTTTAGGAATATTAGTTGAAAACGAAAATTCACCAAACTCATTTGTATAAGAAATTATATCTTGGTCTGCAATATAAACAGAAGCATTTTGAATTGGAACTCTATCTAAATTGAGTAAAACACCATTTGTTTGGGAATACAAGCAAAAAGAAAAGAAAAAAATAAAATAAAAAAAATTAAAATTCATAATCATTTAAGATTTTATAATTGAAAATATATATTTAATTACAATTTGAACAAATACCGCTAACATTAATACTTACCTCATTTAATTTATAATTAGGAACTTTTAGTTTTGGGAAATTATCAATGTCTAAACATGTTACTTCATCACATTTATTACAAACAAAATGAATATGCTTGTGATTATGGTTGTTAGCTGATCTACACTCATGATTACACAGAGCAAAATACTTCTTGCCATTATCTAAAATAATGCTATGAATTAATTTATTTTTTTCAAATATTGAAAGTATCCTAAATAATGTTACTCTGTCAAGATCTTTAAATTTAGAGTTTATAATTTTTAAATTAATAGGCTTAGCTTCATTTAGAAAAAAGTTTAAAACTTTACATCTATTTTTCGTTACAGCCAACGAACAATTCTTAAGTAAATCTTTACTATTTAAATGCAACATTGTTGCAAATATAGATAAAATATTTATTTTTTTGGCTTATGTAACATCCAATTTTTAACAAAGGCACCGTAGTTTTTAACAACAAAATTATTTTTATCATTAAGAAAGCTTGAAGAAACTATTATTTGGTCTAACCAACCCCATTTTCCTTTATAATTATAACTTCCACAGTCGAGATTAGACATAAGATTTATCAATTTATTTTTTTTAGTTTTTAATAAAATATTTTTAAGACTTGAATTAGATGGGTAATCATTAAAATCACCCATGATTATAATTTTTTCTTTTTTTCTGATGTTGTCTTCAATATATTTTTTTAAAACATTTGCAGCATATATTCTTTTATGCTCCGTTTCTTTAGCCCCCCCCCATCTCGATGACCAATGATTTACAAAAATATTTATAATATCGTTTTCAATTTTTAATTGAACATAAACAATATCTCTAGTTGGTTTTTTTGAATCTGGAATTTTTACAGTTAGGAAATCACTTTTAATTAGTGAAAAATTTTTATCAAATAATATAGCACAATCAATACCCCTCATATCAGGACTTTCTCGGTGAATAATATTATATGTGTGATTTGAAAAAAAAGGTTGTTTTAATAAATCTTCAATTACCGTTAGATTTTCAACTTCACTAAGACCAATGATATTTGGCATCTTGTTTGAATTTGCAGATTGGAACACTCTTTCTAATTGACTTAATTTATTAAAATATTTATTTGTATTCCATTTTTTATCAGAGCTAGGTAAAAAAGAATTATCATTTTTTTTGGGATTATCAATTGTATCGAAGAGATTTTCAACATTATAAAACATTGTAAAGATTTCCTTTCCATAATAATTTAACTCACAGTAAACTGGAAGATGATCAGAAAAACCACCGTACCAATTAGAACCACCATAAGTTCTATTAGGTTTACCAAAACTTTTTTCATTACAATTAGAGTAAAAGTCTGTGTTTGTATAAGACTGGGAAAAAATAAATAATGGAACAAATAAAAAAAAATATAAATAGTTTTTCATTTGACAAATATGAGAGAAAATTATTGAAAAACTATTGAAATATCAATTTCTTTACCATCTCTTAAAATCCTTACTATGGTACTATCTCCTTTCTTAAACTTACTTAAACCTTCCATATAACTCATCATATCTTCAACATCTACTGAACCCATTTTTATAACTATATCTCCTTTTTTTATTCCAAATTGACCAGCAGTTTTTTCTTTTGATACTCCGTCAATACGCATTCCTTTTCCACTATATAAATAATCGGGCATAACTCCAAGAGTAACAGAAAATTTAGGAGTTTGTCTTGTGTCATTTTTTGTTTCCTGAAAATCAAAAACAGAAATTAAAGAAGAGTCCTCGATAATATCATCAACAAATTTTAAAATTTCAAAAATACCATCGTAATTAATTGTATTTCTCTTGTCCCTAGGTGTATGATAATCATTATGTTGACCAGTGAAAAAATGAATTGCAGGTATCTCATGTAAATAAAAAGAACTATGGTCTGACGGACCAATCCCAGACTCAGATAATTTCAAAGAAAAGTTTTCATCTACATTAGCTTCATTAATCAAAGTTTGCCACTTTGAGCTAGTTCCTGTTCCATTTATGGCTAAATCTTTATTTTCATTTAATCTACCGACCATATCAAAATTTAACATAAAACGAATATCCGCTGAATCAATAGTAGGATTTTTACAAAAAAATGAAGAACCATATAATCCCATTTCCTCTCCATCAAAAGCAATAAATAAATAATTATAGGATTTGTTTGAGTCATACAATAGATCTATCAATGTAATTGCTAAAGCAACACCACTCGCATTATCATCTGCACCATTATGTATTAACCCTTTTCCATCGCTATCCCTTGAACCAAAATCTCCTAAACCAACGTGGTCATAATGAGCACCAATGACTAAAGTTTCATTTTGATTATTATTAATATAACATATTATATTTTTTGCTAATTTATCTCCGTAATTAACATTTTTAATATGAGGGTTTGATGAAAATGAAAACTCAAATTCTTGAGTATAAATATTAACATTATCATTATTTTTAAAAATTGTTTTTAAATAATTTAAAATATATTCCCCTGCTTTTTCACCACCAATTTCACCTGCTTGACGACCTTCGTATTTATCGTCTGATAATTCATACACTATATTCCTTATCATCATTTTCGAATACCAATCTGAACTGTTTTGAGAAACTATGAGACTTGAAATAAAAAAATAAAATATAGATAAATAAAATTTCATAAATATTATTAATTTTGAATCATTCTAAATAACAAATTTATGAAACAATCATTCATTTTAATAATCATTACTTTAATATTTTTTTCCTGTAAAAACAAAAGTCAAGAATCTGAAAAAAAATATAAAATAGAATTAGATACTTTGAAATACGACAATGAAGTTCATATAAAAAATCTAAAGCAATTAACTTTTGGAGGAGATAATGCTGAAGCTTATTGGAGTTTTGACGATACAAAACTAGTTTTTCAAGCAAAAAATGAAAGATGGGGTGCTTTTTGTGATCAAATATACATTACAGACTATGACAACTATAACATGAGAAACCAAATTCCAAAAATGATTAGCACAGGGATGGGTAGAACAACGTGTTCATATTTCATGCCTGGTGACACTTCTATAATTTATGCTTCGACTCATCTAGCCAATTCTCAATGCCCAGAAGAACCTAAAAGAAGAGAGGATGGAAAATATGTATGGCCAATATATGAGACATTTGATATATTTATTTCTGATCTAGATGGAAATATTACTCAGCAACTTACTAATAATATTGGTTACGATGCTGAAGCTACAGTTTCTCCTTTAGGCGACAAAATTGTATTCACTTCAATTAGATCTGGAGATTTAGAACTTTACACTTGTGATATAGATGGCAGTAATGTTAAGCAAGTAACAAATGATATTGGTTATGATGGAGGAGCATTTTTTTCCAATGACGGAAAAAAACTAGTTTTTAGAGCATCAAGGCCTAAAACTGATGAAGAAATAGCAGAATACAAAAAATTATTAAGTGAAGGACTTGTAAAACCTACAGAAATGGAAATATTTGTTTGTAATGTTGATGGTAGTGATCTAAGACAAGTAACTAATTTAGGAAAAGCAAACTGGGCACCATTTTTTCACCCGTCTGATGAAAAAATAATATTTTGTTCGAACCACAAATCAAAAAGAGGATTTCCTTTCAATTTATATATGATAGATATAAATGGTGAAAATCTGAAACAAATTACATATGACTCACAATTTGACTCCTTCCCAATGTTTTCTAATGATGGCAAAAAAATTGTATTTTCATCAAATAGAAATAATGGTGGAACAAGAAATACTAATTTATTTATAGCTGATTGGGTAGAATAATGAGCACAAAGTATTTTTATTTAATTTTTATTTTTAATTTTTCTCTTGTTTTTTGTCAAGAAAAAAACCAATATCCTAATGACGTAAGATGGGTAACAAAGTCCAAAGAATACAAAATATTGTGCGAACAAATATATTTCAATGCTTGGAATTCAATAAAAAAAGAAGTTAAAAATTCTAAAGAAGCTGTTATTATAATGGATTTAGATGAAACTGTTCTTGATAATTCAAAATATCAAATAGAATTATTTAAAAAATCCGAAAAATACAATCCTAAAAGTTGGAACAGATGGGTAGAAAAAGAAGAAGCTGATTTAGTTCCAGGAGTAAAAAAATTTATTTTAAAATTCAAGGAAAAAGATGGTTCCAAAATTATTTTTTTAAGCAACAGAGATAATTTAACTCTTATTTCTACAAAAAGGAATATGAAAAAATTAGGAATATTATTTGAAAATGATATTTTTTTACTCAAGAAAAACTCTGAAGATTCCAAAATTAAAAGAAGAAAAGAAGTTTTATTGGGAAATAATAGAATGGAAGAATACGGTCCAAAAAAAATTATTGCTTATTTTGGTGATGCCCTTGGTGACTTCCCAAAGGATAAAAAATATAAATTTGGAGTCAATAATTTCATTTTCCCTAATCCAATGTATGGAAAATGGTGATCAAAAATTTCTTTCGAAGATTTACTTATTTAAATAGTAAAAATGATTGAAGTTTTCAATAGAGAAAGTCAGGTTTACGGCGAATTCAATGGAGGGGAGATTATTGAAAATAAACCTATTGGCTTCCCTCATGAAAGAGGAGGAAGTAAAGCATATTCTAATTTATTTTACTGGGCTTATGCCAAAGCAAATATTGATAGCACAATTGGATTACATCCGCATAAAGGATTTGAAATTATGTCTTACGTAATCAGTGGAACAATAAAACACTATGATACATTAATAAAAAAATGGAAAAAATTAGAGGAAGGAGATATTCAAATTATTCAATCTGGATCAGGAATATCTCATTCTGAATCCATAAACAAAGATGCCTCAATTTTTCAGATTTGGTTTGATCCAAATTTAGAAAAAAGCATCTATCAAAAACCAAACTATGAAGATTACCCATCAAATAAGTTTATTTCCAATGGACCAAAGAAAAAATTAGTTGGAAATAATGCACCAATAAAAATACTTGCTGAAGGTATAGAAATATTTGAGTTGAATTTAAAGGAAAATTTTTCTATTAAAACTAATCCAGATCAAATATTATCAATTTATGTACTAAATGGGAGCCTAAAAATTTGTAATCAAAAAATAAAAAAACATGACTTTGTTAAAATTCAAAAAATGAATGAAGTTGAAATTATAATCAACGAAAATTCCAGACTATTTTGCATCACATCCTCTTCAAAACTGTCATATAAGACTTATATAAGATAATACTTTTAATAATTATCATCAAACTCTATTACTCCCTTTAAATATATAACTGCTTTTCCACCAATAATCACTCTTTCAGATTTATTAAAACAAATTAAATCCCCCCCCCTATTTGATAACTGAATCGCTTTAAGTTTACTTTTATTTAGCCTTTTAGACCAAAAGGGGATTAATGAACAATGAGCAGAACCTGTTACAGGATCCTCTAAAATTGTTGCTTGAGGAGTAAAGTATCTGGAAACAAAATCAACATCATTTCCAACTGCAGTAACTATAACACCACCATGTCCAAGATTAATTTTACTAAACTGATTTGTATCAATTAATATTTTTTCAATTTCACTCTGTGAATCATAAACAAGTAGAAAATCTCTGGATTTTAAAACTTCTTTTGGTTGAATATTTAATGACAATTTAATTTCATCAGGAAGTTTTGAAGTTACAGCTTTTCTAGATGGAAAGTCTAAATAATAAATATTATCTTGTAATTTAACAATTAGCTCTCCACTCATTGTTTTAAATAAAATATGTTTTGATTTATTTTTAAAAATTGATTTTATAACATGAGCAGTAGCTAAGGTCGCGTGTCCACATAAATCAATTTCATGGTCGGGTGTGAACCACCTTAGCTCAAAAAAATCTTTTTTTTCAATAAAAAAAGCTGTTTCAGCTACTGCATTTTCTTTAGCAATATTTAATAAAAAATCATCAGAATACCATTTTTTTAAAGGAACAACACAAGCAGGGTTCCCACTAAAAATTTTTTCGGAAAATGCGTCAACTTGGAATATTTCAAGTTTCATTTTTTAATATCTTTTGGTTTATAAATTTTAATTTTCTTTTTATGATCTAAAAGTGACTCCAAAACCATTTTATCAGCTAAATCATGAACATGCAATGGTTTAAAAGATTTTAATAAACCAATTCTATTCAATTTAGTTAAAATTGAAATTAAAACTTTTTCACCAGTACGAAGTAAACTTGGTTGTCTGATCAATGAAGGGGGTTGGAAAATATGAATTAATTCAAAATCTAAACTTTTGACACTTTTCTCCAAGATTCCTTTTATTCTAGGATAGAAGAAAAAAGAATTTTTATTTGCACCAACAGATGATATAAGAGAATAAATCTTTACATTATTTTCTGATGCCATCTTTGCAAAAGCAAATTGATAAGTATAATCTACCAAGTACTGTTTTTTTTTTCCACCTGCTTCACTTCTGGTTGTTCCAAGACAAGAAAATAAAATATCTCCGTAGATGATTTTCTTGTAATCTTTTAACCTTGAAAAATCAATTTTTTTAACTATTAACTTATCATGTTTTATGGAAATATTTCTTCTTACAAAAACCGTAATTTTACTAAAATTAGAATTATTTAATACTAATTTTAAAATTTCCTGCCCAGTTGCTCCCGTAGCCCCTAAAATAATAGCATGTAATTTTTTCATTTATTAAATTTACGAATCAAAGAAAAAGAAATTAAAAATAGTTATAAATTTGATTTTAAAAATTTAAAATATGATTTTCAATAAAACACCAATAATAAGTACCTTTATTTTAATATTTTCATTTTCATTTACTCACTCGCAAGAAAATTTAAATAACAGTAAGTTCAAACAATTACACGAAGAACTACCAACTCCAAATGTTTACAGAACAGCAAGTGGAGCTCCAGGTCATGAATATTATCAACAAAAAGCAGATTATAATATTAACGTAGAACTAGATGAAAAAAATCATATAATTTACGGGGATGAAACAATTACTTATACCAATAACTCCCCTGACATATTAAACTATTTATGGGTCCAATTAGATCAAAATGTAAGAGCAAAAAACTCACACGCTCAACTTACTTCAACAAATAGTATGAACGACAAAATGAGCTTTGGAAGTATAAAGAGAATGCATGATAAAATAAATTTTGATGGAGGATTCAAACTTGAGAAAGTGACTTACACAAATGGAAAAAATCTACCATATGTGGTAAATGAAACAATGATGAGAGTTGAACTTCCAAAAGGATTAAAGCAAGGACAAACATTTTCATTTAAAATTAAATATTCTTATAACATCAATGATAGAATGAAAATTGGAGGCAGAAGTGGATATGAATACTTTGAAGATGAAGATAATTCAATTTATACAATTGCTCAATTTTTTCCTAGAATGGCAGTTTATAATGAAGTGGAAGGATGGCAAAATAAACAATTCTTAGGAAGAGGAGAATTTGCCTTGCCATTTGGAGACTATAAAGTTAGTATAACTGTACCTGCTGATCATATTGTAGCTGCCACTGGTGAATTAAAAAATCCATCATCTGTTTTAACCAAAAAACAAATAAAAAGATGGGAAAAAGCAACAAATAATTACGATGAACCTGTAATTATTGTTACTCAAGATGAAGCTGAGGAAAATGAAAAACAAAAAAGCAAAAAAATGAAAACATGGATTTTCGAAGCTGAAAATGTTAGGGATTTTGGCTGGGCTAGCTCTAGAAAATTTATTTGGGATGCCATGGCAGTTGACATCTCTGGAAAAAGAGTTATGGCTTACAGTTACTATCCAAAAGAAGGAAATCCTCTTTGGGAACAATATTCAACAAGAGTAGTTGCTCACTCTTTAAAAACTTATTCAAAATATACAATAGACTATATATACCCACAAGCAACTTCAGTACACGCAAAGAGAATAGGAATGGAATACCCTATGATTTGTTTTAATTTTGGTAGACCTGAGACTGATGGAACTTATTCTGAAAGAACAAAATATCGAATGATAGGAGTTATTATACATGAAATAGGTCATAATTTTTTTCCGATGATAGTTAACTCTGATGAAAGACAATGGACATGGATGGATGAAGGTCTATGTTCTTTTGTTCAATATTTAACAGAACAAGAATTTGAAAGGAATTTCCCATCCAGAAGAGGACCTCCATCAAAAATTATTGACTACATGAAAGGAGATAAAAGCGGTATCGTACCAATTATGACAAATTCTGAATCAATTCTTCAATTTGGTAATAATGCATATGGAAAACCTGCAACAGCGCTTAATATTTTGAGAGAAACAATTATGGGGCGAGAATTATTTGATTATGCCTTTAAAACATATAGCGAAAGATGGGCATTCAAACACCCAACGCCTGCTGATTTTTTCAGAACCATGGAAGATGCTAGTGCTGTTGATTTAGATTGGTTTTGGAGAGGATGGTTTTACACAAATGATCACGTAGACATCTCCATAGATGGAGTAAACTGGTTCAAGGTAAATACTGGAAATCCTGATATTGAAAATCCACTAGCAAAATCTGAAAAAGAAAAAAACAGTACTTATATCGGAGATTCAAGAAATAAAACCTCTATTTCTAAAACAATTACTGAAAAAGATGAAAAAGCAATTGACTTTTATACTACATATGATCCTTTTTCTGTTAATATTTTAGATAGAAATAATTATAAAAATTATTTGAGTAGTCTAGATGCTGAAGAAGAAGAGATTTTAAACTCAAATAATAATTATTATGAAATACATTTTAGTAATGTTGGTGGACTAGTAATGCCTTTAATAATTGAATTTGAATTTACTGACGGAACGACTGAAGTAATTAGAATACCTGCTGAAATTTGGAAAAAAAATTCTGAGAAAATTAAAAAAATATTTATTCTTAAAAAGGAGTTACTAAACATTAAACTTGATCCATTCTTGGAAACAGCTGATGTAAATATGAATAATAATTATTGGCCGCCTAGAATGGAACCAACTAGATTTCAATTATATAAACAAAAGGAAAGATTTCAACAAAATCCAATGCAAATAGATAAAAGAGTAAAATTGATTGAAGGATCAAATGAAGAATAGTGAATATGTTTAAAACTCTTCTTCTATTAATTTTTTCAATTTTTTTATCACTACATGAGTTTCATATTTCACATACCTCAATGTATTATAATGAAAGCTCTGATTCTTTAGAAATTACAATTAAAGTATCAATCGAAGACCTAGAAAAATCTTTAGAAACTAAGGATCAAAAACCTTTAGGAATAGGTACCAATAAAGAGCTAGAATCAATTGATAAAAAAATTAATACTTATATCAAAAAAAATCTAAAATTATATTTCAATGGAAAAAACATTGAATATCAATGGGTTGGAAAAGAAATTGATGATAATCTTGAAGAAATATATTTATACTTTGAAGTCCAGGACTGTACTCAAACTGACATAACAAGTAAAATTAAAATCTACAATACAGTTTTTTTTAACATAAATGACAATCAAGTTAATATTATTTTAGTTGAATATAAAAGCAAAAAATTGAATCTAAATTTCACCAAGGACAGTGAAATTCAAATCTTTAAATTAAATTAATTAATCAAGATTTAATTGATTAATATATCTAATTACATATAAGGAATTATATTTGACCGAAATTAAAAATTATTCAAATGCTTTTTTCTGACATCAAAATAAATAAAAATATAAAAAAATCTCTAGATGAACTCGGCTTTTTAAAAACTACAGAGGTTCAAACTAAATCAATTCCATTTATTCTAGAAAATAATACAGATTTAATAGCATTAGCCCAAACTGGTACAGGAAAAACAGCAGCATTTGGAATTCCGATAATAGAACAAATAAATATTGAAAAAAAATACACACAATGTATTGTTTTATGCCCTACTAGAGAATTATGTATTCAAATAACAAAAGACCTTGAACAATATGCTAAATACATGAGTTTAAAAATAAATTCTGTTTATGGAGGGACTGATATAAAATCTCAAATAAAATCACTGGCCAAGGGCAATAACATTATTGTTGGAACCCCTGGGAGAGTTTTAGATTTAATTAAAAGAAAAAATATAGATTTAAGTAAGATTAAAACTGTTGTTTTAGATGAAGCTGATGAAATGTTAAATATGGGATTCAAAGATGAAATTGATAAAATTTTACATAAAACTCCAAAAAACAAGCAAACATTACTTTTTTCAGCAACTATGCCCAAAGAAGTATTAAAAATTTCAAAAAATTACATGAGAAATGCTCATATGATTGAAGTTGCTAAGAGAAACGAGAGTGCAAAAAATATATCTCACTCATATTATTTAGTAAGTGCAAAAGAAAAATATTCTGCATTAAAAAGATTATGTGATTTTAATCCAAATTTATATGGAATTATATTTTGTAGAACAAGGAGAGAATGTAATGAGGTATCAGGAAAATTAATGAAGGACGGATACAACGCAGATGCATTACATGGAGATTTATCCCAATCCCAAAGAGATTATGTTATGGGGAAATTTAGACAAAAAAATATAGAAATATTAGTAGCAACTGATGTGGCAGCTAGAGGATTAGATGTTAATGACATAACTCATATTATCAACTACAATTTACCTGACGACAACGAAGTTTATGTACACAGATCAGGTAGAACTGCAAGAGCTAATAAAAAAGGAGATTCAATTATAATTGCTACAGAAAGAAACATGAAAAAAATAAAAGCAATTGAAAAAATGATTAATAAAGATATCCTATCAAAAAAAATACCAACTGGAGATATGATTTGCGAAAAACAACTATTAACATTGATAAACAACGTGGTAGACTCTAAAGTAGATGATCAAATTGAAAAATATTTACCAGTTATATCAAAAAAACTTGAACATTTAGATAAAGAATCATTAATAAAACATTTTGTTTCTGTTGAATTCAACAGATTTTTATCTTTTTATAAAAATTCACCTGACTTAAATTCCAAAAAAAGAATAAATACTAATACCCAAAAAAGTGAGAATTTAGTTCGTTTACACATGAATATTGGAAAAAAAAATGGTGTGGGGGCTCAGCACATACTAGGTCTATTAAATGATAAAATTAAAAAAAGAAATATTTACATTGGAAAAATAGATATAATGAAAAGTTTTTTGTTTTTTGAAATTGAAAAAGAGATGGAAGATTTAGTTTTAAAAAAAATAAATAATCAAAACTGGAGAGGAGTAAAATTGAGACTAGAGATTGCAAAAGAATTTTCACCAAAACCAAGCTCAAAAAAAGAAAAAAAAAAAAACCAAAAAATAAAAAATTAAAAAAAAAAATAAAAAAATAAATTTAA
>Ga0160422_10001555_pt1 | contig 14373 bp, 14 predicted proteins | sample Fk160mmetaG_FD_108192 | JGI IMG/M metagenome (GOLD analysis project Ga0160422, IMG submission 108192) | Marine microbial communities from the Central Pacific Ocean - Fk160115 60m metaG | ecosystem: Environmental > Aquatic > Marine > Oceanic > Photic zone | place: The Central Pacific Ocean...
GCTGGCCTGAACACGCCACACTCGCCCAGACCGTCGATGTCTCCTACCACCTGACGCAGAACCACTGGCGGGGTGAAACACGATTTCAGCTGGACATTCAGGCACTGCGAGCCCATCACGAGGTGGTGGAACTTCAACGGCCCAGCGGTTCCTATCGTGTGCGCAGGATCAGCCCTGACGAACTCGAGTTGATCAATCCCAGCGGCGAGTCCCTGGTGAGTCGGGTCAGTCAGGAGGGTGTTCTGGAGTGTGACGACAGTCGTGCTCTGCACCCTTACGTTGCAGGTCTGTTGCGGGAGGCCTGTATTGGCCTCGGCCTTCGCCCATGAGCCCGGATAGCCGTCATGAATCGGTTTTGATTCCAGGAACCCGTCCGTCCCAGAGCCGTTTGACAGGGTTGTTGCGCCATTTCATCGGACTGGTGTTGGTCGGCCTGCTGATCGGCCTGGCCTGTCTGCCGCTCAATCTTGTCGATCGCGTTCAAGAACAGCTCTATGGGCTGATGCCCACCACCGCCAGCGACAGCTGGACCTGGAAAGGGGTGATCATTGCCTTCCTGCCACTGGTGGTGATGCCGATCCTGCTGGTGCTTCAGCGGGGTCCCTGGCGAGGTGGCGCAGGTTCCGGCATTCCGTCAACGATGAATGCTCTGGAGAAGCCATCGCAGATGCCCACGGCGATGGCAGCGCCAGGAACGGTTCAGCGAGGCGTGCTCTGGTCGATCGCAACCGTGGCGATGTTTCCTCTGGGGCGTGAGGGACCTGTCGTTCAGTTCGGGGCGGCTGTCGCCAGGACCTGTCATCGCCGCTTCGGGGGCTGGCTTCCATCACTGAGTGAACGGCAGATGGTTGCCATCGGCGGAGGTGCAGGTCTTGCCGGCGGCTTCAACACTCCCCTTCTTGGAGCGATCTTCATGCTTGAAGAGCTGATTGCCGACTACTCCATCGTCACCATCTGGCCTGCGCTGGTGATCAGTGTCGCAGCGGCTGGATTGTCAAACATCGGTGGGCAACCCATGTTCGGACTGGGCGTGTTGAACGTCGCAGCACCTGAAGCGGAACAGCTGATGATGGCCCTGCCGATCGGTGTCGTCTGCGGTGTGCTGGGTGGCTTGTTCAACCGGGGACTTGTCTGGCTCACCGAGCGACTTGCACCCATGGTGATGGAGCGCCCTTTGAAAACGGGCCTTTATCTCGGAGGAGGATTGACCCTGTTGGCGCTTCTGAGCTGGGGAACGTCCACTTCAGATGGTGAAGCACTGGTTCGACAGCTGATCGAACAGGGAATGCCCAACGCTCTCAACAATGAACAGCGAATCGTCACGGGACTCACGAGCGTTTGGATCACCGTGGTCAGGGTGATCGGTCCGATGCTCGCTCTGGGTCCCGGGGTCCCTGGAGGCCTGATCGATCCATCGCTCACGTTCGGTGCCGTTCTCGGCTACACCATCAGCGCGATGTTCGGGGTCAGCAGCCAACTGGGAATCGGTCTGGGATTGGCCGCAGGCCTGTCAGGAGCCACCCAGCTGCCGCTGGTTTCGATTGTGTTCTCCTGGCGTCTCGCCGGAGATCAGCAACTGTTCGCCGGCGTTGTACTGGCAGCGGTGATTGCCGCTTACACCGGACGCCTGATCTGCAGGGATCCGGTGTATCACGGCCTCAGCAAACTTCAGAGTGCGCCGCGGCGGTAGAAAAGGATAAAGATCACTGCAGGCCCAGCCAGTGTGATCAGAGCCAGCGCCGCGAAATTGGCGATCAGATGGAAATCAAGACCCATGGAACGGATGCGGAGTTGCAGCTGTTTACTGCATTCAGGCTACGGGGCATCCGGCCTGATCGAACAGTGGGTGTTCAACCTCTGTGACTGCTTGTCACAGCAAGCCTTCAAAGACATCACAGACCTGTGCCTTTCATGACCCGATTGAAACAGCACTGGTCATGTCTCAGTCAGTGCGGTGCCTGTTGCCGGCTTGCGCCGGATGAGCGCCCGGAGGCCATTGAGGCGCTCAACCCTGAACAGCAGCAGCAGTATCTCTCCATGGTCGGTCGAGACGGCTGGTGCATCCATTTCGACAGCGGGGCGCGTCGTTGTCGGATCTACGACTCCCGGCCGGACTTCTGCCGTGTCAGCAGTCTCTGCAGCTTGTTCGGCATCCCTGATGATCAGGCTGACCCCTTTGCAATCGCCTGTTGCCGGCAGCAGATCCGTTCGGTGCATGGCGGGCGCAGCAGGGAACTGCGTAAGTTCGAACGTCTGATCCGCTCTAACGACCACACCTGATGGCAGATGCCAGTTCCAATCAACGTCCGGGATTTGCGGCTGTCTTGGTGACCACCTTCACCACGGTGTTTCTCGCTGAGCTTGGTGATAAGACGCAACTGGCCACGCTTCTACTCTCCGCCCAATCGGGTCAGCCATGGCTGGTGTTTGCAGGAGCTGCTCTGGCACTGATCTGCTCAAGTCTTGTGGGGGTGCTGGTTGGTCGATGGCTTTCAACCGTGATGCAGCCTGAACGGCTGGAACAGATGGCGGGACTGTTGATGTTGGGTCTCGGCCTGTGGCTGGGCTCCCAGGCCCTTCGGTCCCTGCTGGCATCTGCGCCCGTCTGAGTTCAGCGATGCCCGAACCGTCATTGACCATTGATCACTCCATGAATCTGACCCTGTTCCTCTCGACGTTCGTCACCGTCTTTCTTGCCGAGCTGGGGGACAAAACACAGCTGGCAACCGTGGCCATCAGCGGCACATCGGATCGTCCCCTCGCTGTCTTCATCGGATCCTCCACAGCGCTGGTTCTCGCGAGTCTGATCGGCGCTGTGGCCGGTGGCTCGCTCTCAACGGTGGTTCCGGCTGACTGGCTGCAGTTGATGGCCTCTCTCGGCTTCCTGGTGATCGGCCTGAAACTGCTCTGGCCGATCCTCAGTGGTGCCGAATCGGTACCCGCGTCCGACGACTGAACTGCCTCCGAGCCTGGACCGGCCCGTAAGATTGCGGTGTTCGGGAAATTGCGCTGTCTGTCTCTGCAAGCGCACCCTCGTTGCTTCCTCCCGGTCCTGAAGGCCGGTCTTCAAATTCGTTCCGATGAAATTCACGGTCGCCGATCTGCTCGACCAGGTGCCAACCGAGGGCAGCCTGGAATCGACCAAGCTCGAGAAGATTCTGCGTCTGACCAACCGTGCGGAGAAGCAGTCGCTTGCGCTGGCACTGCAGGGTCTGCAGCGCCTGGGGATCCTCGACCTCGATGATCAGGGCAGCGTCAGCAGAGGGCTTGCCGATGACCTTGTTGAAGCTCGTCTTCGCTGCAGCAGCAAGGGCTTCTGCTTCGCCATCAGGGACGATGGTGAAGATGACATCTACATCCGTGACCACCAGCTGAATCACGCCTGGAACGGCGACCGGGTGCTGGTGCGGATGACGCGGGAGGGAGGCCGACGACGGTCTCCGGAAGGAGGCGTTCAGTGCATCCTGGAGCGATCCACCACCAGTCTGCTCGCGTCGGTGGAAACGCAGGACGAGCGCGTGATCGCGGTTCCGCTCGATGATCGTCTGCTGGCGTCGATTGAACTGCGCGGCGTTGATGCCCCCTATGCGCAGCAGTCGAATGGTGCAGCGGTTGCGGAGGTGGTGCTTGATCGTTACCCGGTCGCTCAGTTTCCAGCACAGGGTCATGTGGAGCGCTCTCTTCCTCTGGATGGGGGACCTGAGGCTGATCGGGAACTGATGCTGACCAAGGCGAACCTGCACAAACGCCCATCTCCTCCCCGAGCCAGTCTGAAAGCGCCCTCATCCAAGAAGCGGGTCGACCTCACCGATCAGCCGTCTCTGCTTCTCAATGGCTGGAACGCCACGGATGCCCCCTCCCTTCCCGCAGTCCACGTCACCCCCCATGAGGGAGGCACCCGACTCTGGATTCATGCGCCGGCGGTGGCTGAACGTCTCACCCCTGGCAACAGCCTTGATCAGTGGCTTGCCAGTCAATCGGAGAGTCTGTGCCTTGGAGCACACTGGCTTCCGCTGTTGAGCCCTGCACTGTCCAAGGCCAGCAGCTTTGTGGTCGGGGAACGCCAGGATGCGGTGTCACTCCGTCTGGACCTCGGCCCGGACGGTGAATGGAAGGACTGGGACTTCTGCCTGAGTCGCATCCAACCCGCCGCCGAGGTGAGTGCTGATGCTCTCGTGGCACTGGATTCGCGGAAACCGAAGTCCCGGGCAGTGCCCGCCGCTCTGAAGGCGATCAAAGACCAGATCGGTCAGCTGGAGACACTCGTTTTCTGCGCACGCACCCTCAATGAGGCGGAGCGGCGGCATGGACGAATTGAACTGGACCTCAGGCAGGCTCAGATGGATGATCTGGGCGATCTGAATCACGTCACACCGGATGGGGATGGGCAGCTCTGGAGTACTCCGCTGAATGTGCGCTGTCCGAACTCGGTGCTGTCCGCCTTTGTCTGCCAGGCGCATCGGGTGTGGGAGGAGCATGCACGAGATCTCGATCTCCCAGCGATTGTTCTCGATGCTGCTGTTGCAGATGAAGCCGCACTGAATGACGTTGCCAAAGCGGCAGTTGCCCTGGAAGTGCCTCTCGAGCTGGATGAAGATGGTGCACCGTCCGCATCTGAACTGGCTCTTGCACTGGCCAGCAGTGATTCAAGTCATGTGTTGAATCTGCAGTTGAAGCAGGCTTTGCCCGACAGTTTCTACCGGCTTGTCAGTCAGTCGTCGGCTGCCAACGGTTCGGCAGAACAGGAGATCTCTCGTCAGCCGGATGACGATGCCAGTCAGTCAGACACCGATGCTGCTGATCCGTCAGCGGGCACGCAGCTCAGTTCTTTCGCTCCGTGGTGTTGTCCGACCCTTCACCAGGCGGATCTGATCAATCAACAGGTGTTGTGCCAGCTGCTGAATGAAGGGAAGGACCGGCCGAGTGTGCGTCAGAAGGTCAGGGTTCAGCTCGGCTCAAGAGGCGTGGCAGGGTCGATTACCTGGCCGCTGTTCAGCGCATCACAGCAGCAAAAAACCAACGACCTGTTCCGCGAACGCATGCTTCAGCGCCTCAATGCGCGGCGTCGACAGGTCGCGGAGCTCAAGCGGGACGTGTTGTCCATGGCCAAAGCCAGAAGCGCAGAACCGATGCTTGATCAACAGCAGACGGGTGTGATCAGCGGCGTTCAAAGCTATGGATTTTTTGTGGAGATCGCCCCTTCAATGGTGGAGGGTCTCGTGCATGTGAGCTCACTGAATGATGACTGGTACGAATACCGTTCAAGACAAAATCGACTGGTGGGGCGTCGCAGCAGACGGGTGTACCAACTTGGAGACACCGTCGAAGTGAAGGTTCTCAAGGTTGATGTTCTGAGAAACCAGATTGATCTCGAGGTGATGCCAGTGAGCAACCCCGAAAACAGTGCGCCTCTGCCGGTTGCTGTGAGCGAGGAATGATCCCTTATGTGATCGGCATCAGCGGAGCGTCGGCACAACAGCTTGCTGAACGCACGCTCCAGTGGATGCTTCGTCGTGACTTCAATGTCCACGTCATCCTCAGTCGTGGAGCCCATGGTGTGTGGCGCGCAGAGCGGTCGATCTCAGTGCCAGTGGATCCACGTCTTCAGGAACGGTTCTGGCGCGAACGACTGGGAGTCGAATCGGGTCAGCTCGTCTGTCACCGCTGGGATGATCAGTCAGCCGTGGTGGCCAGTGGCAGTGTTCCCACAAAGGGGATGGTGGTGGTGCCCTGTTCCATGGGCACCGTTGGCCGTTTGGCGGCAGGTCTGGCAGGTGATCTGCTTGAACGTTGCGCGGATGTGCACCTCAAGGAGGGTCGGCCTCTTGTGATCGCACCAAGGGAAATGCCGTGGAATCTGATTCACCTGCGCAATCTCACCACGCTTGCTGAGGCAGGAGCGAGGATTGCTCCTCCGATTCCCGCCTGGTACACCCTTCCGGAAACGATCGACGACATGCTTGATTTTCTGGTCATGCGACTGTTTGATTCGCTGGGTGAATCACTCACCGATCATCAGCGCTGGGAGGGCCCTCAGTCGTGACAGCTCTTCAACGCCTGCTGTTGATCCCCTGCCTTTCACCCCTGCTTCTGACGTTGCTCGTCGGTGGGTTGAACCTCGGAAAATCCGGCAGTCTTCGCATCCTCACCTGGACCCTACCCACCATGCCAATCGGGGCCTGGATGGCGGTTGCAGCCACGACCGGAGCCGTGCTTGGTTCAGGCGGAGTGTTTGCCGCCGGCGCGACGGCGACGCAACAGTCGCTGCAACGTGAGGTCCGACGTCCTGTCGACTGGCCGAGCGACGGGCCGAGCGACCGAGTCAGCAGAGATGCGTCGCAACCAGCGACCAATGCTGCATCCATGCCCTGGCCTGAGCGTGATGTCCGCGATCCGGCACCGACGGTTTCCGTGCCATTCCGAGTGATTCGAACCGGCCGCTCAGGTTCAGGCTCAGCCAAGGCGGATCCAGCCCCACAAACGGTGGCCAGCACCACCCCGGGCACTCCTGACCGTTCGTCGAGCACCGCATCGTCTGACGACTGGGATCAACCACTGCCGACAGACTGGTGAAACCGATGCCTGAGACCTTGGTCTGTCTACAGTCCAGCCAGCGAACGATGCCCGGTGAGCGAAACCTCCGACAACTCTGCCAAGCCTGACAAGCGCTCCGGCGCAGACGCTGCTGCGGATACCGAGCAGGGTTCCTCCGCCGATCAACCCGTGACTCAGAGCATCGAGGAGAAGCCTGGCAAGCCAGCCAAGCCTGAGGCAACAGCCAAGCCTGAGACAACAGCCAAGCCTGAGGCAACAGCCAAGCCTGAAGCAACAGCCAAGCCCGACAAGCCTGAAAAAACAGCCAAGCCCGTCAAGGCAGCGACGGCGTCAGCCCCTCCTGCAGGAGCCGACAAGGCGGCAGCCAGCAAACCTGCCAAACCCGCACCGAAACCAAAACCCGAGGACAAGCCCTTCGCGTCGTTCATTCAGGACGACCTTCTGCCCTCGCTCACCAAATCCCTCACCGAACGGGAGAACGCTCCCGTCAACCTTGAGCTCATGGAGGGTGATCGGCCTGTTGTCGGTGGTCGCTGCTGGATGGTGAAAGGTGAGTTGCCGGCAGGGCGTCGCTTCTGGCTCTGCTTTGAATCCGACGCAATCACCTCCGGCAAGACGATTGCTCTGGCTGAACCGGGAAGTGAGCCCAGTCTGCTCGAATCGTTTCTCATCGATGAGAAACGGATCAACCAGGCTCTGCTGGAATCACGCTTGCTGCAACGTCTGAACGGTCAGAAGTGGTTCGGGGGCAACTGAACCAATGGGTAACACCTTCCCCGGCGTTGACTCAATGCCACCTACGATGCCTTGAAGACACGCTAGATCCGATGGTGCCTCCTACCGCTGTCACTGACGCGAAAGCCGCAGGTTCCGCCGTTGCCGTGAAGGACCCTGTCAAGGACACGATCCTGACTCCGCGCTTCTACACAACGGATTTCGACGCTATGGCCGAAATGGACCTGCGTCCGAACGAGGCGGAGCTTGAAGCGATCTGCGAGGAATTCCGCAAGGATTACAACCGACATCACTTCGTACGCAACAACGAATTTGACGGTGCTGCTGACAAACTCGACCCTGAAACACGACGTGTGTTCATCGAGTTTCTCGAGCAGAGCTGCACCTCTGAATTTTCAGGTTTTCTGCTTTACAAGGAACTGAGTCGTCGCATCAAAGCGCGGAACCCTCTTCTTGCTGAGTGTTTTGCTCACATGGCGCGAGACGAGGCGCGGCATGCAGGTTTTCTGAACAAATCCATGAGTGATTTCGGCCTGCAACTCGACCTTGGCTTTTTAACCGCTAATAAAAAATATACATTCTTCAAACCTAAATTCATCTTTTATGCAACCTATCTTTCTGAAAAAATTGGTTATTGGCGTTACATAGCAATTTTCCGTCATCTCGAAAAAAATCCTGAAAGCAAGATTTTTCCCATTTTCAATTTCTTCGAGAACTGGTGCCAGGACGAGAACCGTCACGGTGATTTCTTTGACGCCTTGATGAAGTCGCAACCCAGCACAGTGAGAGGACTTCGTGCACGCTTGTGGTGTCGATTCTTCCTCCTCGCCGTTTTCGCAACCATGTATGTCCGTGATGTTGCTCGCAAGGAGTTCTACGAAGCGCTTGGGCTTGATGCCCGCGAATACGATCGGATGGTGATCGACAAGACCAACGAAACCTCAGCACGGGTTTTCCCTGTCGTCCTGGATGTACACAACCCCCGCTTCTACGACGGCCTTGAAAACCTTGTCACCAACAATGCCGCCCTGGAGGCTGTGGACAAGAGCTCTTCACCTGCGCCACTCAAGTTCCTGCGAAAGCTGCCCCACTGGATCGCCAACGGTGGCCAGATGGCATCCCTGTTCCTCATGTCTCCTATTCGCAGCGAGAACTATCAGCCCAGCGTGCGTTGATGCAGACAACGAAAATTCCAGATCAGGCCATGTTCACTGATTTGAACCCTGGTCACAGTCCCTGGCGAGAACGTCTCGACGCGCTCCTCAATGTCGGTGTCAAAGCTGGCGCAGATCTCGTTGAAGTGTTCCTTGAACGCACCGATCATCTGGGCGTTCTCGCAGAACAGGACAGGATCACAAGTGTGAGTCCCGCCTTCGGAATGGGTGCCGGCATCCGTGTATTTCGAAACGGACGCGATGGCTTCGTGAGCACCAACGATCTCAGCGACCCGGGACTCACGGCTGCTCTTCACCAGGCTCTGGGGATGCTTCAGCTGGATGTGTCCACGCTGATGGATCATTCCGGTTTTGAAGGCCTCGGCTCACTTCGCGACTACGGCGATGACAAGAACGGCTGGCTTGCCGCAACTCCAGATCTCGACACGATCACCCATCGTCTGCTCGAGGGCACGCTCAGTCTTCAGAAGCGTGGTCAGCACCTTGAAGTGCGTCGTGGCAGTTTTTCCCGCGACTGGCAGGAGGTGCTGGTAGCGGCCAGTGACGGAACCTTCGCCCGGGATATCCGCTTGCACCAATCCAGCGGGCTCAGCGTTCTGGCTGCCGATGGGGAGCATCGATCGAGCATCGGCCGCCGCTACGGGAGCACCGACCGGCCCGATGATCTCTCCACCTGGGACATCGAATCCTCAGCTCAGGAGGTCTGTGACAGTGCAGCCACCATGCTTCGTGCTGATTACGTCGACGGTGGTCAGATGCCTGTGGTTCTTGCCAATCGCTTCGGAGGAGTGATTTTCCACGAGGCCTGTGGGCATCTGCTTGAAACAACCCAGGTCGAGCGAGGCTCCACACCGTTTGCCGACAGCATTGGTCAGACCATTGCTCACCCTGCGGTCACAGCAATTGACGAGGGAATGAGTGCAGGAGCGTTCGGTTCATTGTCGATGGATGATGAGGGCATGGAGCCCCAACGCACCGTCCTGATTGAGGATGGCGTTCTCCAATGTTTCCTCAGCGATCGAGCTGGAGAAATGCGCACGGGTCATGCACGAACCGGAAGCGGTCGACGTCAGAACCATGGCTTCGCTGCAGCCAGTCGGATGCGCAACACCTACATCGCCGCAGGACCCCACAACATTGATGATCTGATCAGTTCGGTCGATCGGGGTCTCTACTGCAAGTCGATGGGTGCCGGCAGTGTCGGCGCAACCGGACAGTTCAACTTCTCCGTTGAGGAGGGCTATCTGATCAACAATGGTCAGCTGGGCAAACCGGTCAAGGGTGCAACCCTGATCGGTGATGCCAAAGAGGTGATGCCAAGAATCTCGATGTGTGCTGATGATCTCGATCTTGCTGCCGGTTATTGCGGGTCGGTGAGCGGAAGTGTCTTCGTCACAGTTGGCCAGCCTCACATCAAGGTTGACTCAATCACCGTGGGAGGCCGTTGATCATGGCCGCGTCGCCCCTCAACATCTCCTCTCTTCAGGATCAGCTTCACAGCCTTTCAAGGAGAGAAGGCATCCGGCAATGGGATCTTGGTGCCAGCCGCAGCAGCAGTGCATCGGTTCAGGTGGACCGAGGAGAAGCAAAGCAGCTCAAGGCGGCACAGCGCAGTTCGATCACCATTCGTGTCTGGAATCAGCAGGGCCTGGTTGGGATCACCAGCACGTCTGATCTGTCCGAATCCGGTCTTGAGAAAGCGTTGATGGGAGCACATCAGGCGAGTGCCTATGGCAATCCGGATGATGTTCCCTGCTTCTCTCCATTGGCGAAGGAGCCCATTCCAGAGATCAATCGTCCTTTGCAGGACGAACAGGGAATCCAGTTTCTTCTGCACAAACTGCTGGATGCGGAAAAGGATCTGCTCAATCGTCACCCAGCCATCGGAACGCTTCCCTACAACTCGCTGAACGAAGGAATCAGTGAGCGCATCTATCTCAACAGTGATGGAGCCCAGCGTCAGGCCCAGAGAACTCAGGCCAGTGTTTACCTGATGGCGCGTGCCGAAGAACAGGGCCGGAAACCACGCAGCGGCGGAGCTGTTCGACTTGCTCTTGGAAGTCGTGACCTCGACTTCAGTGGATGTATTGAAGAGGCGGCGGAGCGCACCATCAGTCATCTCAACTATCAACCGATTGACACCGGGCGATATCTGGTGTGCTTCACACCCGAAGCTTTTCTGGATCTGATCGGATCCTTCAGCAGCATGTTCAATGCCCGTGCGGTGCTGGACGGGGTCAGTCTGAGCAAGTCCGATTCGATCGGGCAGCAACTCGCCGTCCCCTTCTTCAACCTCACCGACAACGGTTTGCATCCCTCCCACATCGGTGCCATGCCGTTCGACGGAGAGGGCACACCCACGCGGGAACTTGGTCTGATCCGCGACGGCCGACTGGAGAGTTTCCTTCACTCAGAGGCCACTGCGCGACATTTCGGTGTTCAGCCAACCGGCCATGCCGGCATGGGTGCCAAGGTGTCGGTCGGTCCCGACTGGTTTGAAGTGAGCCGTTCAGCGGGCACCTCCACGGAGGCGGAGCATCTGGATCACAACGCCACCACCGACATGTTCGTTCTGATCGAGAGTTTGAATGCCCTTCACGCCGGTGTGAAAGCCAGTCAGGGCGCTTTTTCACTGCCCTTCGACGGTTGGATTGTGAAAGGTGGCGAACGCATTTCCGTGGAAGCTGCCACGGTTGCCGGCGACATCCGTGAGCTTCTGCGTTCAATTGTTCATCTCGAGTCAGAGCCGGTCATCACCCATGAAGGAGTGAGTCCCTACGTTTGGGTGGAGGGTCTTGCCATCACCGGTGAAGCCTGAACCACGCCTTCTGTTGTTGCCGTCTCGGTGAAAATCCTGTTCTGGGGTACCCCGACCTATGCGGTACCAACGCTTGATGCCCTCCATGCCGCCGGTCATCTGATCGTCGGGGTGGTGAGCCAGCCCGATCGACGCCGTGGCCGAGGCAGGCAGCTGATGCCCTCACCCGTGAAGGCCAGGGCTTTGGAACTCGAGCTCCCGGTGTTCACCCCCGAGCGCATTCGTCGCGATGAGACTTGCCAGCAACAGCTCGCAATGCTTGGTGCTGATGCATCGGTGGTGGTGGCTTTCGGGCAGATCCTGCCAACAGCTGTGTTGCAGCAGCCACCGCTGGGTTGCTGGAATGGACATGGATCTCTGTTGCCTCGCTGGCGAGGAGCGGGACCCGTCCAATGGTCAATTCTGGAGGGGGATTCGGAAACCGGCGTCGGTGTGATGGCCATGGAGGAGGGGCTCGATACAGGACCGGTTCTGCTTGAACGGCAACTCAGCATCGGCGTGCTGGAAAATGCCCATGCACTGGGTCACCGGCTGAGCAGGCTGACTGCTGAGCTCATGGTCGAGGCCATGCCCCTGATTGAACGGGTCGGCCCAGGCTCAGAACCGGAGCGACTGGGCAAACTTGGTGTACGCATCCAGCCGGAGCAGGGCACCTACGCACGGATGCTCACCAAGGACGACTTCCTCGTGGACTGGTCGACTTCAGCTCTGGCGATTCATCGCAAGGTGATGGCGCTCTACCCAGGAGCCCTCACCAGCTGGAGGGGAAAGCGACTCAAACTTCTGAGCACGGAACCACTGATCGAACGGCTCAGGGAGCATCTCAGTGATGAGGTGAAGGATCTCCTTGGACGCTGGCCGACAGGAGGTTCGACGGGTGGAACAGTCCTCGCCGAAACCGACGCAGGCTTGGTCGTCAGCAGCACTGGCTGCCCGATTCTGATTCGGGAAGCTCAGCTTGAAGGGAAGACGCCATGTCGTGATCGAGCTCTGGTTCAACAACTTCAGGCCAGGGCAGGGGACGCCCTGATCTGAATCACTGACAGTTGACGCCATCGATCAGCGCGAGCGACGTTTCATCCTCGAGGGTTCAGCGGTGCCCACTCGACGGGGTCGGGGAGCACTGCGACGGCGTCCGCCGCTGAGATCAAGGGGAGGTGCCGTGAGGATCGTGGGTTCAAACCCCTTGACCGCCTTCTTGGGAAGCGCTTCGCCGGTGAGACGCTCAATGGCCTTCAACAACAAGGCCTCCTCTGCTGCAACAAGGGAGATGGCATGTCCTGTTTCACCGGCACGACCCGTTCGTCCGATGCGATGCACATAATCCTCCGCAACATTGGGAAGATCCAGATTGACAACATGGGGCAACTGCTGGATATCAATGCCACGCGCTGCGATATCGGTGGCCACCAGGATCCGCACACTGCCTTGCTTGAAGCCCTGCAGGGCGCGGGTGCGCGCACCCTGGCTCTTGTTGCCATGAATGGCCGCAGCTGCAAGGCCTTCTTTGCTCAGCCGTTCTGCCACACGGTTCGCTCCGTGTTTCGTTCTTGAAAAGACAAGGACCTGTCGCCAGTCGCCGCTGCGGATGAGGTGACTGAGGAGATCGGATTTCCGTTTCATGTCACAGGGGTGAACCACCTGATTGACCGAACGGGCAGTCTGATTTTCAGGGGTGACCTGGATCTGCAGTGGTTGATGGAGCAGTCCCGTCGCAAGCTTTCGGATCGGTGGGCTGAATGTGGCCGAGAACAGCAGTGTCTGGCGCTGCTGAGGCAGCAGACGAATCAACCGGCGAATGTCATGGATAAACCCCATATCGAGCATTCGGTCTGCCTCATCGAGAACCAGACATTCCAGGCAGTCAAAACGAAGCACGCCCTGCTGGCTGAGATCCAGAAGTCGCCCCGGTGTTGCCACCAGGACATCCACACCGCTCTGCAGACGCTCAATCTGCGGATTGATCTTGACCCCACCGAAGACCACATCACTGCGCAGGGGGAGGTGCCTGCTGTAAGCGCGGACATTCTCGTGAACCTGAGCGGCCAGCTCACGGGTTGGCGTCAGCACAAGCGCCCTGACCTGTCCACGAGCGACCGGTCGTCCGTGACTGAGTCTCTCCAGAATCGGCAGGGTGAACCCTGCGGTCTTGCCGGTTCCGGTCTGCGCTGCGGCCATCACGTCGCGACCTCCGATCACGGCGGGAATGGCTTGCTCCTGAATCGGAGATGGATGCTGGTAACCCTTGTCCCGCAGGGCCTTCAACAGGGGTTCACCGAGCCCGAGGTCATCGAAACAGATTGATGCGCCGTTGGTGGCAGAAGACTCTCTGATCGTTGTGATGCAGGATCCAACACCCTAGGGAATGGTCTGGCCCTCCTCAGTGACATCCATAGAGTTCTGCGGCCTGAGCCCAGACTTGATCGAGATCTGAATCGCTCAGAACAAGCGCCTGCGGATGAACCCGCGACAGCCATTCACGCCGTTGCCTGGGATCGCTCTCTGCAAAAAACGAATCCTGTGCAGCCAGCACACGGAATTTGAGAAACTCCAGCAGAACCGATCGCACACGAAGGTGCTGGGATGTTGGACATGTCACAGCGGTGCAGGTTCAGACGACAGGCACAACGGCAGTGACATTCAAGGACAGGACTTCCGGCGTGGATTCACGCTTCATTGGTGCACCGTGCTGCGGTGACGACAACGTTCACAGGGACCTTCAGGAATCACGGCGCATCGAATCAGCGGGCTGCGGGCATTGAAACGGCAGGTTGGATCACCGATGACCCAGCCATGACGGAACCAGCGGGCGTCAGCGGGCTGTCTCTGCGGCCTGACCATCAGCACAACCGAACTGAGCTGATAGACCCCTGAATGAAGGCGATAACGATGGCGGCGCTGCATCACGAGAAAGCTGCGATCAGCGAGCTCAAACCACCGTCCGGGTTGCGGAGGGTCATCAAGCTCAACGCGATCCAGAAGTTGTTCGCTGCCGCTCTGCCTGATTTCGACAAGCATCGCTCAGGACTCCTCAGCTGCAGGTTGCTCCCGGAGTGAGAACCCCCAGACCAGCAGAGTCATGACAGTGCC
>Ga0160422_10001556_pt1 | contig 14357 bp, 16 predicted proteins | sample Fk160mmetaG_FD_108192 | JGI IMG/M metagenome (GOLD analysis project Ga0160422, IMG submission 108192) | Marine microbial communities from the Central Pacific Ocean - Fk160115 60m metaG | ecosystem: Environmental > Aquatic > Marine > Oceanic > Photic zone | place: The Central Pacific Ocean...
ACGAAGATGACGAAGATGACGAAGATGACGAAGATGACGAAGATGACGAAGATGAAGTTTATATAAAAAAAATCAACGGAAAACAATACTACATAACAAATGAAAAAAATAGTGATGTATATGAAGTAGATGAAGAAGAAGATGTAGGAGATATAATTGGAGAAATAAAAAATGGTAAATTAATTTTATTTAAATAATAAATAAAAGATAATAATAAGTATATGATGTGCAATTTTAAAAATTGTTTCTTTGAAATTTTTAAAGTAACTGCAAATATTGTATATAATTTAAAGATGTCTTTATATAAAATAACACCAAATGAATTATCAATATTTATTCATAAAAATTTTATAGAAATTAATAAAACGAGCAAATACTATATACAAAAAGATAATAAAATAATAAATGATATTCCGTTAATAACTTTGACAGATGATAATGAATTACAAAAAATAACAACGAACTATTTTATTCCATATTTATTATTATTTTATAATAATAAAACTATAAATTTAGAATTACACGACGATCAATATACTTATTACATTGTAGGTAATAAAATAAATAAAGATTTAATTAAATTTTATCTTGAGAATAAATATAATATAAAAATGGATGATAAAGAAAAATATAGAATAGAATTAATGAATAGTGACTTTAAAACAGTATTATTAACAGACGAATCTGTGATATATTTTGAAAAAGATACATATAAAATAATATAAATATATCAATAAATACAATATATGCATACATTAGAAAATAATTGGACATTATATTCACATTTTTCTAATGATACAGAATGGGATGAAAATAGTTATAAAAAAATATGTAAAATATCAAGTATAGAAGAAGGAATAGGTTTATTTGATTTATTAACGAATGAATTATTTAAAAATGTAATGGTTTTTTTAATGAGAGAAGATATAAAACCGATGTGGGAAGTAAAGGAAAATGAAAATGGGGGAGCTTTTTCATTTAAAGTAAATATGGAAAATATAAAAGATGTATGGACAAATATGTGTTATGAATGTATTGGAGAATCATTATTGAATGATAATGATACAAAAATTGTAAATGGGATAACATTTTCTCCCAAAAAATGTTTCGGTATATTAAAAATATGGACTAAATCGTGTGATATACAATGTTCATCAAATATAAATTATTTTAAGGGATTATCAGATGAGGGTTGTATATTTAAAAAACATATAAATTAAAAAAAATATAAAACATTTGTAAATAATATTAATAATGAGATATAACAAATTAATATTATTATTATTAATTTATTTAAATAATTCATTTTTTATACACGAATCATTTCCACAAATAAGACGAATTTCTGAAAATAGTAAACAAAAAGGGGGTAAAATATATATAATTGATATAGATGGAACTATATGTGATACTAAAAAAAGCAATTATAATGAAAGTACACCGAAATTAAATAATATAAAAAAATTTAATAAATTATATGATATGGGTAACGAAATACATTATTGGACAGCAAGAGGTGCACTATCGGGTAAAAATTGGGATAAATATACTATAGAACAATTAAATAAATGGGGTGTAAAATATACATCAATAAATATGGGTAAACCACATTATGATGTATGGGTTGACGATAAAGCAATAAATATTATAGATTTTTTATAAAAATTATGATGGTAATTGAGCAAGACATAATTTAATTTCTCCCAAAGATGCAACAAAATATTTTACAATAAGTGGTAAATCATTTTCTAGATAAATCTCTAAAACACTACATAAATTTGTACATTTTATAAAATATGATAAATTCTTCAATGAAAATAGTCCTTGAATAATTTTTTTACTATCTTTTTGTTCTTTAATTTTCATAGTGCCTTCCGTTGCTGTTCTAGAAATTTCTACTTGTGCAAATGCACCAGTACACTTAAATATCAATTCATTATCCACAGATCTTATTTCTAATTTATCACTGAGTGGACTTAAATCTCTGATAATTTTTTGAAAATCCGCAGAAGGTAAATTTATAACAGATGAAAACTGAATAGATGGAATAGCTAATTCTTCGCCATCTGGTTCAATTAATCTTAATTTTTGTATTTTACATTGTTTTATATCCCCATTTTCAAATTTTAAACCTAAATAAGTAGTTATTCCTTCATTATAATCGTTTTTATCAATATATATAGTTAAAGTATCATCATTATCAATTGTATTAATTAATTTAAATAAATGAAACATATTTACTCCAATAATAATTTTTTCACAACCAATATGATAATGTTCAAAATTTTCTGCTTTTAAATGTAAATGAGCTAAAATAGTATGTGATTTATCCATATTTATTATACGCATACCATCTTTATGAAATGAAATATTTGTTTCTATTAATATATCTTTTAACGCAGTCATTAATGTTCTAAATGGTGCTATTTGAACAGTTTTAATAGTTAAAATGTTTTTTTCGTCAGAATCACTAAAACTAGACATATATTTATCTTTTTTAATAGGCTTTAAATAAATTATTAATAATAAAACATAAATGTTTTAACCATAAAAATGTTTAGTATTATCTTGAATATATTTAGTAATTTAATATATATTTAAACTACATCATGTAAGATGTAAATAATGAAAAAATATAAAATAACTATAAATAATTAACTATATGGTTCAATATACATTTTCAAGAGTGTAAAACGAGAAGATTTTATCTTTAAAATTGAAAAAAAAGCTATTTAATAATATTGATATATATATAATAAATGGGTGAAAAATATACCTTTGATAATTTAAAACAATATCTAAACTATCATTTATATTTGAAATCTAAAGCTAAAAATAATGAATTAGAGATTCGTTTTGGTACAAATAAAGCTACAAGAATTTCAAAAATACAATATGATAATACGATTAGTTTCTTGAAATCACATAATTTTACATCTGCAAATGAAAATGGAATATATACATTAAAAATCCTTGGAAATGATAGTAATATTCGGGCTGAAATTTTTGATATGTATTATATTCGTGAATATTGTATTTCTAATAGTATGGAAAAATTAATGATAGATTCGCCGGGAAATATTAGTTTTACAAATAAATCGCCCGTTATATTTAATGAAGAAACACAAGAAGAAGTGCCACAATTTAATAATCGTGAATATAATTTTAAAATTGGATATAATAAAGAAATTGTTAAAGAACATGATGATCCCGAAGTAGCTTCATTTTTAGTAAGTAATCCATCTAAAACATATAGATATATAAATAGAGTAACATATACTCATCCTGATTATCCAATTGTAATTGATTTTAGTATAGTAAAAGTAAAGCAAGCAAATAATAACAAATCCATACAAGAAAGCGAATTATTTAATGTTCCGGAAGTATATGAAATAGAAATAGAATTAGATAACGATAAATGTTTAAACGATTCATATAATTCAGATGAATTATATATGAAAGTTCAAAAGGCAATGACTCATGTTTTATGTGGAATTCAAAATACATTTTACCCTATAAAAAATACAGAACACAATAGTATATTAAATGATTATACTACATTAATGAAAATGAAGGAATCTAAATTCTGTGGTCCTTCTTCATTAACCTTACAATTAGAGCATCTGAATGAAGAAAATAAAGATAATATATTAACAAATTATACTATTACAGATAAAGCTGACGGATTAAGAAAATTATTATATATATCATCAAAAGGTAAAATGTATTTTATTACAACAAATTTAGAAATTCAATATACTGGAATCACGATATCAAATCCTGAAATTTTCGACACATTAATAGATGGCGAACATATTTTATATGATAAAAATGAAAAATTTATTAATGTATATGCTGCATTTGATTGCTATGTAATTAAAGAGGAATCAAAAGTAAATTTACCTTTATTTAAAAAAAATATTGATAGTTCGGAAGGTAGATATTTTGAACTTAAAAAAGTGATACAAACAATTAATAGTAGTTCATCAAATTTAAATTTATTGAAAGTAATTTGTAAAAAATTTAATGTAATAAACGAAAAAAGTTCATTATTTGAAGAGTGTGATAATTTATTTAAATCTATCAAATACGATGAAAAATATAACTATAATACAGACGGTCTAATTTTCACACCTACTAATCTTGCATTAGGTGCAAAAAATATAGGAGATTCTGCCCCTCCCGCAAATAAATTTACATGGTCAAGATCTTTTAAATGGAAACCACCCGAATATAATACTATTGACTTTCTAGTTACATATCCAAAAGACAATGCAAATACATATTATATAGAACATAACGAAACAAAAAAATATAAAATTATTAATATTCGTATAGGTTTCAGTAATAAAAGACACGGTCATTTAAATCCTTTTAAAGATGTAATAGATGGTAAATTTAAAAAAGAAGAAACAGATGAGGATTATAATCCCGCATTATTTTATCCTACAAATCCTTATGATACTGAAACACATATATGTCATATACCATTAATAATAGATGAATATGGTAATGAACAAATGTTTACCGAAGAAGGTGAAGTATTTACAGAAAATATGATAGTTGAATTTAAATATAATAAATCAGCAGATAAATATAAAGGTTGGATTCCATTAAAAGTTAGATATGATAAAACATTAGATTTAAAAACAACAGGAAAAAATTTCGGAAATGCTTATCATGTTGCAAATAATAACTGGCACAGTATTCATAGGCCAATTACAGAAGAAATTTTAATTAGTGGAAATATTCCCGCACAAGAAGATGATGACATATATTACAATAAATATAAAAAATCAAAAACAACTGCATCTATGAGATATTTTCATAATAAAATAAAAAGTCTATTAATTGAATATGCTAGTAAATTTGAATCAAGTATAATGTTAGATATGGCTGTTGGAAAAGGCGGCGATATTAGAAAATGGTATTATAATGAAAATATAAAATTTGTTATGGGTATTGATATATCTACAGATAATATAGAAAATAAAATAGACGGTGCATGTAAACGTTATATTGAAGAACAAAAAACAAAACCTTCAGATACACAAGCATTATTTTTAACTGGTGATTTATCTAAAAACATAAAAAATGGCGAAGCTTTCACAAATAGTCAAAACATTGCTATTTCTGATAGTATTTTTGGTAAAGGTCCTAAAAATATTGATGCAATAGGCAAAATACCGTTTAATAATTATGGAATCGCATCAAAAGGTTTTAATATTGTTTCGTGTCAGTTTGCTTTACATTACTTTTTTAAGAATAAAGCCACATTAAAAAATTTCATGATAAATTTAGTTGAATGTACAGCATTAAATGGAATTTTTATTGGTACTTGTTATGATGGAAAATCTATTCATACACTATTAAATGAAAGTAATTTTGTAAGTTATGAAAATGATGAATTATTATTAAGTATCACTAAAAAATATGAAAATGATAAATTTCCAAATGATTTAAATTGTTTAGGTTATGCAATAGAAATATTTCAAGAAAGTATAAATAAACCAATTACAGAATATCTAGTAAATTTTGAATTTTTCATTAGGATAATGGAAAATTATGGTTTTGTATTGGAAACCCCGATAGAAGATAAACATTTTGAAAATGCTATTGATTCTTTTAAAAGTATATATAATAAAATTATTAAAACATCTAATATAAAACTTACTGATACTCAAAAAAGTATTAGTTATCTGAATAATTATTTCATTTTTAAGAAAGTAAGAAATGTTAATATTGAAGAAGTAGTATGGGATGAAAAGGAGATATTTGAAACAGAAGAATTACCACCACCAATACCTATTAAAAAACCTAATAAAATAAAACTTAAAATTAAAAAGTAATTATCTTACCACCCTAACTTATTAGTAGCTATTTGTTCTAGAATATTAATATCATAAGTACGAGTTGCTTCTGCTAATAATCGTAATTCAAATGTCAAATTACCATCACAATAAGGCATAAATATATCATTTATATTATCAATACCCAGACCTACTTTAACATTCGCATCTAATAATACTTTTAATGGTGCAATAGAATTATGAATAGGTGCATAAATTTCAGGAGATTGTTTCATAGAAATTGCAGCAGATGGGCAAATAATAACACCTATATTCAAATCTGCTAATTTTGCTGCTATTTCTTGTTGTTTATCTAAAGGTTGACACGCTAAACTAATAGAATGAACAGTTCTTGCTTTCCCTTGATAATCATATTTTTTTACAAAATCGCAAAATTTGTTTGTTTCATTTTCGGAAGGTAAATTACATTGATCTAAATGTGCTTCTACGTGTTTATTTAAACGTTTAGCAGTAGAAAATGCGATATCAAGATGTTCTCCAGATTTATCAAAATCTCTACTCGGTAAACATCCAACTATATCACAAATTTCAGCAGCTTCTTCAAAAAGTTTGATGTTAGAATCTTTTCCAGCTAATCCTTCCAATGGTTGCGTAGCTAATTGAATTGTAACACCCCGACTTTTCCAATTATTTTTTAATTTATGTGCATTTTTTACACACATTAACCCTACGGTTGAATCTACATCTATAAAACTGCGAATATGTTTACAATTTTGTGAAACAATATTTTCAACAGACTGATTCATTCTTTTGTACAATTCTTTTTCGGAATATTTCTTTTTATACTCTTCCATTATAAACCATTTATCCTTCATATGTACCGTAGTTTTATATAAACTTTCTTTATCAATAAGATTAGACTTATCCAAGTGTGCATGATGACATACCCATTTTATATTTTTCCGCAGAAAGTTCATTTTTCTAATATCCAAATATTTTTTTATATTATTTTATAAAAAAAAATTACTATCATTTAAATATAATGTTATATATATATTAGTATGACTGCACAAGAAGAAATAAATGAAAATAATAATAATAATAATACTAATAATAAAAAACCTAAATATAAAGATTTACTAAAGTCCGTAAAAGAGAATAAACCTAATAGTAAAAATATAATTAATAATAATTTTCAGACAACAAATATAGTAAAGGAGAAAGTCAATAAAATATAAAAATATAATTATATGGTATAATTATAAAAGAAGTTAAATATTACACATAAGTATATGTATGTCTTTATTTTATATTAATAATCAATTACCAATTATTAATTCTTCTGATATTAGTTGTAATATTAGTTTAAAGTTTAATGAAAAAAATCCATATATTTCTACAACTTTAAATGAGTATATCCAAAAAATGAAAGAAGCAATAGATAATTGTAAAGGAGAATGGGACTATGTAAAAAAATATGCAAATCCTTATGAATTTATACACACAAAAGTTCCTGGTTATAGACAAGCAATATGTAAATATCAACCTATTTCAAGATCATTTTTTAAATTATATGAAATACTAGATATATTTTCTTTTTATGAATATTATAAAGATAAACAAATAATTTCATTACATCTTGCTGAAGCACCAGGTGGTTTCATAGAAGCATTACATCATTTTTCTAGTAAACATAATATTAAAATAGTAAATTCTATTGGTTTATCATTATATGGAAATGATAGTAGTATTCCTTCATGGAACAAAAATTATATTAAATCATATACAAATGTGTATATAGAAAAAGGAATAAAAAATTGCGATTTAACATCTTCAGAAAATTATTCATATTTAATTAAAAAATATCAACAAAAATTTGATATTATTACAGCAGATGGTGGATTTGATTTTTCCGGTGATTTTAATAATCAAGAAACATTATCACAACCGTTAATTTTAGCAGAAATTTTTTTTGCATTAACATTTCAAAAAAAAAACGGTTGTTTTGTATTAAAAGTATTCGATTGTTTTACTAAATTGTCTGTTGAATTAATATATATATTATGTAGTATGTATGATAAAGTATATATCTATAAACCTAATACAAGTAGATTAGCTAATTCTGAAAAATATATAGTTTGTAAAGATTATAAAAATACAGAATCAAACCGAGAATTACTTAAGAAAATTATACCATCTATACTTAACAATTGTATTAATATTTCATCAATACTTAATTTTGATATACCGTTATTATTTTTAAATAAACTAGAAGAAATAAACGCTATTTTAGGTCAACAGCAATTAGAAACTATTTCAAATACACTTAGTATAATAAATCATAATTCTCAAAAAGAAAAAATTAATAATCTAAAAGAAAGTAATATAATAAAATGTTTACAATGGTGTAAAAAACATGATTTTCAGTATAATCCATTAAAATAATTAAAAGGGTGTACCCAGATCTATTTAGAATAAATTGACATAGACAAAATTTTTAATCCTAAAATAGATAACAATATTAAATATGTTTTTTGAATAAATGATGAATCATCATCAAATTTTTTAATATTATTTACGTTATTTTGATTATTTGATGATACTATGGTGTTTAAATGTCGTGGATTATTAATTAATAAATTTTCTAAATATGGATCTTCACTATACATGCTTTATGATATATTATGATATAAAATATTAGTAAAATATTATTATAGATAATTATATTTTTTTTTATATTTCAAAAAAATAGTTATAATATAATAGAATAATATACATGAATGAAGTTATGTTAGGATCATTAATATTTAGACCTAGTAAAGATAACAATAATAAAACAGAAAAACAAGTGTTGTTTTCTTTTTGGGGAGAAAATTCATATAATACATCTATAAATACAATCCGTATGAAAAGTAAAGAAGATATTACTACATTATATGATTTATTAAATAACACATTTTTAAATAATAAAAATAATATTTATAATTTAACATTTATAGAATTATTAGAAACTTTTAAACAAGGTAAATTAAAAAATATAAGTGAATTATTTGATAATGTTACACAAAATAATGAATTTTATTCAGAAACTTTAGAACATATAAAAAATATGGCTGTTATGGCATTAAATAATCAAACTATTGATTATTCAAATAATGAAATACAAAAATATCCTATTATTAGCAAAGAGGAATATAATACTTTCACCAATTATTTACAAACATATTTTAAAACATTAAATATTATTAAAAAAAGTGTACAATTATATTTAGATTTTGAATTATTTAAAAATGCAGCAATTAAATATACAAATGCACACAATATATTGTATAATGATATTTCATTAAATTTATACATTACAAATGCAGAGTCAAAAAATATAAAAAATTTAAATATAGAATCTAAATTAAATATTACTCCAAAACTAAATCCTTACATAAAAAAATATGTGAATTTATATGGATGGCCTATTGATAATATTTTTGATAGTGAATTAATGTCAAAAATTATAATAAACAATACTACATTACCATAATTAATTAAGGAATATTTTTTTCATAAAAATTGAAATATATAATGTTAATGTGAATAACATTATATAAGTAATAATATCATGGATTTTGAACATTGTGATGACTACGAAGCATTTCTGTATGAATTGGTTCTTAATATTGATAAATTATCCGAACTATACAAAAAAGCATGTGATTGTGTAGAACCATTAGCCGAAAATATTAATTACACAAAAGAAGAAGAACTTCAAGATGATATGGATGATTGTTGGGACAATGAATGGATCAATCCACATACAGGTATTCCTCATTATCATATGGCAAATTTCCCTGAAATTTTCCTATAAATAATATAAAAGAGGACACCCAGGGTTCCCAAAGTGCTCGCCTTGATACCGAAACCTAGATTACACTATTTTTAAAAATAACATAAAGTATATTTTTTGCTTTTTAATATCTACATTAAATATATAAATGAAAATAAAAGATAGATTATACGATTTAGTACCTATTTTAATTTTAAGTTTTTTGTTTAGAATGTATGCTGCACCATATTTAGTATCAGATGAAAGGGAATTAGTTAAAAAATTTTTATATAATGATAATTACTCTAATGTTAAACCATTTTTATGGATATATATTCCCCAAGATGAAAATTGTAGACAATGGCAATCGTTTAATGAAAGAAAAAGTTCATCTATAAATACCCCTTATATCGAATATACTGTAAGTACAATAATAAAAAAAAATAAAGATTTTTTTAATGTATGTGTTATTAGTGATGATAATTTTTCAGAATTAATACCCAACTGGGATTTTGATATGACTATGTTCAGTGGTGAAAAAAAAGAAAGAATAAGAGAATTAGCCAAACAAAAAATTTTATATTATTATGGAGGTTTATTAGTTCCATCAAGTTTATTATGTCTTAAAAGTTTAAGAAGTTTATATGTATACAGCGATTCAGAATCATTCAAAATTAACTGTGATAAATATGAAAGTATTTATGGAAGCAAAAAATATAGTAAGCAAGTTAAAAATTATATCGAAGATATTGAAAGTTATGTAAATATTATGAGTTCTGAAATCGAATTTGAAGACGCTTTGAATAAAACATCAGATTATTATTTTATGGAAGTAACTAATAAATTAGTTGGTGTAAAAGATAAAAATGATAAAATAATTCAACTTAATACATTATTAGGTGATTCAATAATTCCATTTTCTGATAAACTCCTTGGTATATATATACCTAGAACAGATATAAAAACTAGTATAAAATATGGATGGTTTCAATATGAATCTGTTTTAAATATATCAAATAGTAGTATTTATATAGCTAAATATTTTGAAATTTAATTTGATACGTACATTTTATATACATTTTATATTTATAAAATATAAAATGTACAATCCTATATTCATAGATAAATTTCATATATGGGATATTTTTCATAATAATGAAAATAATCTTGTAATAATATGCCCTGTGTGTATTGCATATAAAAAGAGAGTTGAAAATAATTTAGACATATTGTACGAAGGTGAGTATTTTAGTCAAGAATTTAATCAAGAAAATATTTCCACGTGCGAATTTTCATATATTTTTGTATTAAAACGAAAAACAGAATATAGAAAAAATATACAATTAACTATAAAACAATATATAAACGATGAAGAGATATCTACAACAATAAATACAGAAGTTAATAAATATCCAACAAATAACGACAAAATAATTATGTCCACAATGGTTAAAGATGAAGATAATTATATAAAACAATGGATTATATTCCATAATAATATTGGTGTAAGTCATTTTGTTATTTATGATAATTCTGGTAGTAATACTCTTAAATATCTATTAAAAGATTTTATAGATGATAATCTAGTAACTCTAATTAATTGGAGTTATTCAAAACAAAAGTATAAAGGTTTTAGAGGGACTCATTTGAAAAAAATGTCTCTTATACAATCTCCTCAACAAACACATTCAATATGGGCATTTAAAAATTGTAAATATATCGGAATGTTTGATATAGATGAATATATAAACATACAAAAAGAAAAAAATATATATGATTTTTTTAACAATTTAATTATAAATAAAGAAATTAATGTTGATGAAATATCTGGATTCGAAATATTAAATAAATTTTTTTATAATCCAAATAAATTACCAACCGATAATTTTGAATTTTTAAAAATATATAATTGTAGCGAAATTATATTTGATGAAGAAAAACCAAACTATCATCAAAAACTTTTTATTATTCCTAAAAACACACATTCTATGTGTATGCACCAAATTATTTTTGGGAAAAAAAAATATATTGTTTCTAGCGATGAAATATTTTTTAATCATTATTATTTTTTAAATAAAAATAAAAGAGGGCTAAATAAAACAAAATTACAAGATAATTCTATAGAAAAACATACTATAAATTTAAAATAATTATGTAATATAATGAAAATAATTTATTATATTTTAGTTATTTTATTTTTAACAACAATAATAATATATAATTATACATCCAATTATATTTTTGAAACAATGTTAGATAAAAATTATTCTATTATAAAAAATGTTCCATATTATAAAAGTATTAGTAAGATACATGGATATGGTATATTTGCATCAGAAAATATAAAAAAAAACACCATAATTTCAAAATGTTTTGATGAAATAAAGACAAGTGATAATAAACCAACCGCAGATTTTACAAATATATGTAAATTTATTAATCATAGTTATAATCCTAATTCTAAATTAAAAAAAATTAAAAATATATATTATTTAGTAGCTATTAAAGATATTAATATGAATGAAGAGATTATTGCAAATTATCAAGATACTCCTTCATACATTAAAAAACCGGAAAGTAATTGGTAATATAATTTCTGACATAAAATATATTACATTATAGATTTACATAAAAATACTTTGTATTTTATTTCATATGTAGATTTATCATATTTTATTTCATTTGTGTAAATAATATTATGTAAATTACATAATTGTCTAATAATAGTTAAAAAATTTTTATAAGTTATTTTTCTAGTTACATAAAACATTTTAGATTTTTTATAATATTTTTTAATTTCATTAATAAATTCTTCTATAACATTCGTTAATATTCCTTTTTTATATGATGCTAATGTTATAATAAAACATTTATCTGTTTGCGAATGACATGTTTTTTCTAATAATGTAAATAATAAAGAAAGTGGTGGTCCACCATTCACATATATTTGTGAACTCATAATATATAATAATATTATACATTAATTTATGGTAATGAATTACCGATATTGTCTATAGAATCTTTAGATAAAATATCAGGAAATAATATTTCAAATCTAATAATTAAATCGCCTATTGGAGAACAATCCATTCTTTGAAATCCTAATAAAGGCATTCTATGTTCACTATTTGGATTTAATATATTCCCATATGTAGAAATCTTAAAAGATTTTTCATTTAAATGATTTATATAAAAAACACATCCACATAATGCCTCTTTTAATGTTATTTTTTTAACATATATAAGATCTAATCCTTCTCTTTTATATAATTCATCTTCAAGTAATTTTATATTAACCTTTAATTCTCCATAATTATTGCCTATTATATCACCTTTATTTGAAAAAAATAATATTTCATTAGTATCTACTCCTTTAGGTATGTCAATGTAAATAGTCTCTTTTTCCGTTGTAAATGTATTTGTTAATTCATTTACATATATTTTTCTTTCTATTTCTATTGGTAAAATACAACCCTTATATGCTTGCAAATATGTTATTTCTAATATTTGAATTAATGGTTTTATTATTGTTGCTTCTTGTGTATTTACATCTTTAATCGTTTGTGCATTAGCTAAATTACTCTGTATATTAGATGGATAATTTGCAATATTAGGTAAATTAAAAGGAAATGGAGGAGTTACATTTTGATTTTCTAAATTTGTCATGTTTTTCATAACATTATTCAATAATTGTTCTCCAATAATAGTAAACATATCTGTTGCTTTATTATTAACAGAATTATCTATAAAAGTTTCATGTATTATTAAATCCTTTTCTATTTCTTTGTCATATTTTTCTCTTTCTTTAATATCACCTAAAATATGATAAGCTTGGCATATTTTCTCATATTTTTTTTTTAATTCAATAGTTGATTCATTATTATTATTTTCATATTGAAATTGTAATTGTCTAAATTTTTTTTTAATATCTGATGACGTAGAATTTTTTGAAATGCCTAATACATTATAATAATCTTCCATATTAATATAATTTAAACTGTTTTTAATATTAAATATAATGAGTGAATGTTTTTTAAATAAATACTCTCCCAAAAATATTAATGAATTTTATGTAGATAACTATTCTCTACTTGAATCACCATTAAAATTAAATTTATTAATAAATGGAAATAATGGATCAGGTAAAACATCTATAATTAAACATTTAATAAATATTTATTTAAATTTTCATGATGATATGTATTCTAATGAAAATGTATTATTTATGAATAATTTAAAAGATCAAGGAATACAATATTGTCGTAATAGTGTTAAACTTTTTTGTCAAACACCTTCTACATATAATAGTGAAGATAAGATATATAAAAAAATTATAGCAGCAGATGATATTGACGAATTTAGCGATGTTAGTCAACAAGTTATATCTAATTATATAAACAAATATTCAAAAAATATTATTTTTTTAGCTACATGTACAAATACTTTAAAAGTATATGATGGTTTAAAATCTAGAATGATTATAATAAATACTATTCTACCAACATATGATAATCTAACATTATTATGTAAAAAAGTAATTGAAAATGAAAATATTAAACTTAATAAAAGACATATACATAATATAATAACAAGTTCAAATTTTTCTTATAAAATTCTATTAAATACGCTATGTAAAATTAAAATACATAATTCATATATAAATAATAAAAGTGTTGATGATGAAAATGTTGATGATGAAAATGTTGATGATGAAAATGTTGATGATGAAA
>Ga0160422_10001557_pt1 | contig 14356 bp, 16 predicted proteins | sample Fk160mmetaG_FD_108192 | JGI IMG/M metagenome (GOLD analysis project Ga0160422, IMG submission 108192) | Marine microbial communities from the Central Pacific Ocean - Fk160115 60m metaG | ecosystem: Environmental > Aquatic > Marine > Oceanic > Photic zone | place: The Central Pacific Ocean...
CTTCGCCCATGAAAACCACCTCCCGTGTCTTTACTTGGTCGATTCAGGTGGAGCCTTCTTACCAATGCAGGATGAGGTATTTCCTGACATTGGTCATTTCGGACGTATTTTCAGAAATCAAGCGAGGATGTCTGGCGATGCAATCCCCCAAATCGCTGCGGTATTGGGCTCATGTACTGCTGGAGGAGCATATGTCCCAGCAATGTCAGATGAATCGATAATTGTCAAAGGTAACGGGACAATTTTTCTCGCTGGCCCACCACTAGTCAAGGCAGCCACAGGCGAGGAGGTTACAGCGGAAGAACTGGGTGGCGCTGATGTTCACACAGCTCAATCAGGCGTTGCCGATCATTTTGCTGAAGATGAACCTGAAGCTCTCCGCTTGGTGAGAAATGTTGTCGAAAACTTGGGCCCAAGAGAACTTACACCCGCTGCTGGTGAAACCCCCGAAGAGCCAGCACATGACATTGAAGATTTATTGGGTCTAATTCCAATGGATAACCGTACACCGGTTGACATCAAGGAAATAATTGGTAGGATTGTCGATGGCTCAAGGTTCCATGAATTCAAAGCACGATACGGCACAACACTGGTGTGCGGGTTTGCCCATATCCACGGTCACAAAGTTGGCATTGTAGCAAATAACGGTATATTGTTTTCAGAGTCCTCAATGAAAGGGGCGCATTTTGTTGAATTGTGCGGTCAACGTGGCATTCCACTGATATTCTTGCAGAATATTACCGGATTCATGGTAGGTAAAGCGTATGAAGCCGGTGGTATTGCTAAAGACGGCGCAAAATTAGTAACTGCAGTATCTTGTGTGAATGTGCCAAAGTTCACGGTAATAATTGGTGGTTCACACGGTGCCGGAAACTACGGTATGTGCGGCCGTGCATACGACCCAAGATTCCTTTTCATGTGGCCAAATAGTCGAATTTCAGTTATGGGTGGCCCGCAAGCTGCTGATGTATTAGCGACGGTAAAACAAGATCAGCGAGCTAGGGAAGGTTTGTCGCCTATGACGGGTAAAGAATTGGACGACTTTAGGCAGCCAATACTTGACAAATATGAAACTGAAGGAAGTCCGTATTATTCAACTGCTCGTTTGTGGGACGACGGGATAATTGATCCGAGGGATACACGTGACGTTCTTGGATTGTGCTTGGCTGCTGCAAGAAATGCACCGCTACCTGATGATAAATTCGGCGTATTCAGGATGTGATTTATTAATTGAAAATTCAAATTTACAATTGGAGTTTTATTTATGGAAAATAATCAGTCATTACCTAACACCGAACTAGTATCTGTTGCCGTTGATGATGCGATATGCAACATCACATTAAACCGCGCAGCGAAATATAATGCAATGAACGTTCAACTGATTAATGAACTATGTGAGGTGTTTGAATGGTCTGCCGCACGAAGTGTTGGCCGAACGGGTGAATTGTTTGACAGTGAAGGTAATCCTCATTTGCGAGTAATCGTGCTTCGGGGTGCTGGAAAGCATTTTTGTGCTGGTGCAGACATTAACATGATGCGTGATGCAGGGGCTAACACACCCGAGGAGAATCGTCGGGATTCAGAGCGGTTAGACCGTTTGTTCAATGGTCTGTGGTCTCATCCATGCTTTACTATCGGCGCTATTACCGGTGTTGCACTAGGCGGCGGAGCGGGTTTAGTTGCATGCTTAGACCACGTAATAGCAACAGAAAATGTCAAGATAGCCCTCTCGGAAGGCAAACTGGGGATATTACCAGCCGTCATTGGGCCCTATGTCTACCGCCGCTTAGGGTCAGCGTGCTTCCGCCGATTAGCGATGCAGGCAAGTAGAATCGATGCTACTGAGGCGTTAAGAACTGGTTTTATCGAGCAGGTCGTCGCCTCCTCAGAAGCCATGGATAGCGCAGTGGAGCGGTTAATTAGTGAGGTTATGACCTCGGGACCGTGTGCAGTTGCTCTAGCAAAAGAGTTGACATTGGGCTTTGACCGCTGGACAGGAACCGATGAGGGACTTCGCCAATATACGCTTGATTTTACCAGCAGAATGCGCGGCTCACAGGAAGGTCAAGAAGGGCTATCTTCATTTTTGGAAAAGCGTGATGCTAACTGGAAAACCTGATCTCGGTGGTTAGATGATTAATACTGTGCTAGTTGCTAATCGTGGTGAAATAGCCTGTCGGATTCTTCGTGCCTGTACAGAGGCTGGCTTGACGTCAATTGCTGTATATGCTGATAATGATGCAGGCTCTATGTTTACCGAATTAGCATCTAAAGCGGTGCCACTAGTGGGTGAGACAATTGCTGAAACTTATCTCAATCAAGAGCAGATTTTACAAATCGCTGCAGCACACGATGTTGACGCAATTCACCCGGGATTTGGCTTTTTATCAGAGCGAGCCGACTTTGCTCAAGCTGTAATCGACGCTGGCATTAATTGGATAGGCCCATCACCTAAGGCGATTGAAATGATGGGTGACAAAATGACTGCTCGCTTGACTATGAAAGCGGCAGGAGTTCCAGTAATCCCCGGCGAAGAAATCACCTCCGAGGATGAGGAAACCATGATCGCTGATATCGTTGAAGCAAGTCAAAGAGTGGGTTACCCCTTGCTGTTGAAAGCCTCATCTGGCGGTGGTGGGAAAGGTATGAGAAAGGTGGAGGCTCCTGCTGAGCTTATTGATGCAATCAAAGGCGCCCGTCGAGAGGCGATAACTGCTTTTGGAGACGGTCGAGTATATGTTGAGCGGTTACTCACCGGTTCAAAGCATGTTGAAATACAGGTCTTAGCCGATAAACACGGCCGAACTATTCACCTTGGCGAGAGAGAATGTAGCGTTCAGCGACGTCATCAAAAGGTGTTTGAGGAGTCACCATGTCCAGTGATGACCGATGGATTACGCTCGCGGATGGGCGAAGCAGCGGTTATGGCAGCACAGGCTGTTGACTATGTGGGTGCCGGAACGGTAGAATTCCTTCTGGCATCAAACGGGGAGTTTTTCTTCTTGGAAATGAATACTAGAATTCAGGTAGAGCACCCGGTGACGGAAATGGTTACGGGGGTAGATTTGGTGCGCGAGCAATTACGAATTGCTGCAGGAGAACCCATGAGTTGCGGAGAGTTGATGATTCGAGGCCATTCGATAGAAGTGCGTCTTTACGCTGAAGATGCAAGCAACAATTTTCTTCCAGCCATCGGACCTCTCGCAGTGTTTAGACCCCCCTCCGGCCCAGGTATTCGACTCGACACGGGCGTCAGAGAGGGTGATATGGTTACTCCAAATTACGATCCCATGTTAGCGAAATTGATTGTTTGGGCCCCATCAAGAAATGAGGCATTACAGCGCATGCGAAGAGCACTTGATGAGTTTGTTGTGTTAGGAACGACCACCAACATACGGTTTTTGCGAGAATTGTGTGACCAACGGGATGTAGTTTCAGGTCGAACCGACACGATGTTAATCGAGCGAGTGTGGCCAGATGGTTGGCAGCCAGATTTTTCTGACTCGACATTTGATGCTGCACTGATAGTTGCTGCAGTAAGTGAAAGTGCAGGTCTCAATAAACCGAGGTTGATGATGACGGAATCTACCAACGACCTAATCAACCCATTCCAGACATTGAACAGGAGGTATCCATGATGCATCATGAATTCAAATATGCCGGTGAAATATATGAGGTCACCATCGCTAAGCATGGCGACACTTGGTTATTAGGCGATTATACCGCTATACTATGTGACGATAACAGAATTCTTGTCACCAGTCCGGAGGGGATTTCTAAATTCGCTCATTCTGCCAAAGTTCGGGACGTGTGGTGGGTTCATTACGATGGCCATATTTTCTGTCTTGAAAAAACTGAACCGGGCTCGCAGGATAATGATTCAGAGCAAGGCATGACGGCTCCGATGCCAGGTAAAATTCTCGAGGTTAAGGTCGAGACTGGTCAAGCGGTGGGTGCCGGCGAACTGCTAATGGTGATGGAAGCCATGAAAATGGAGCATCGAATAGTTGCTCCCAGCGCAGGCACCATCGCGAGAATTGGTTTCTCTGTTGGCGACCAGGTACAACAAGGAGATATCCTCGTAGAGATGGCTGATTAGATTCGCCTGCGTAATTTCTCCATCAAATCATCAGCGGTTGAGAGATGTGCTAAACACTGGTCCATGTTTCCTGCGGCAACCTCATCACGGGCCTTAGCCACCGAAGCCTCGCAATTAACCCGCTCTTTGTCGTCGCTTTTTACCATCGCCGCCTCAAGTTGATTTCGGAGAATTTTCCACTCTTCAGTTACAAAATCTAATAATTCTGTGACCTCTTCTAATTCTTTGCCGGTTTTGTCAAGTTCATTTGTCAAGCGAGACAATAGAGTTGCAGCGTGCGTCCATTGCTTATCATCAGCCGCTGTAGTGATTGCGGAAAGTTTTGCTTCCCACATTTCTCTGTCCTGTCGATGTTCGAACTGCTGTACTAGTTTCTTCTTTTGCCTCAAAGCCCTCCTAGTCTCATCCATAGCCTCACGCTCAGCTTTAATTGTCCTCACAACGCCGTCAGCCAATCCAACTGCTTGACTAGCATTGCCAGATTCTAGAGCGGTTATGGCGTGGTTTATTCGTTTGTTGAGTTCTGAAACATCTAATCCATCGGCCTGCTGTAACTGTCTCTCGGCCTCTTTTATTGCCTCTGCTCCCCTGTTTAGTGCATCGTCACCAGCTGCGAGTTGAGCAGGAATCGTAAATGCATATTCAAAGGCCTTTTTTGGGGCTTCATTGGCCAATTTACTTTTTGCATCTGATAACATTTCATGGAGGTGATTGAAACTCTCGCCAGTTTTGCCATCTAGCAATCGGCTGGCTTCAATTATGGCTTGCTCCGCTTTCTGCCACCACTCGATAACCTATACAGCTCGCTTCTTTGCCTGTCTGAACAGCATTTCCCCTTCTCTGAGAGAACCAAGTTCGATTTCTCTCAGACCCATGTCATATGATTTTCGTGCCTTTTTTGCATTCGGAGCGATAGCTTCTGCCGCTGTTATTGAACTCATTGCATCTTGCTTGACAACTTGCACGTCTCCCGCCAGTGACAGTGCTCGCTCAATATCTTCTTCAGCGTCATTAAGCAGTCGCATACCTAATTCTGGGTCAACATGTCCTTCTTCTCGAGCGGTGATTACCAGACTCGACGCTTGGTCAACTGCGGCATTTTCACTTTTGAGCAGTAAGATTCTGGTTTCTAATTTGTCGAGACGCTGCCTGAATTTCTTCCGCAGATCCTTCTGTTCATCTCCGATAACCCAAACGTAACCAGTTACGCTAAATCCGGTGAGTAACACTATTACACTTGCTATCCATTCGGCCGAATATGGTGTTGGAACGTTACCAACAAAAATTGAGAATGCTGCTATGCAGCCGACTCCGGTCATCAGCGCCCGAAATCTCTGGACATCCAAACCACCGATTAAGACAACTTTCGAATAATAAAAACAAGAAGCTCCAGCAACCATAACCATTGCTGTTCCAAGTAAATAATTTAATGTGAATTCGTTAATTTCTCTCACCGCAATAATGAGCAGAACCGGCCATGCAATTGTCGCACAGGCGCCAATTCTGGTTCTCGAGCTTGGACTTGTTAGACCAATATCTTGGACTAGCAGGCCCCAAACCAGCACTATAATCGGCATTCCAAGACCGTTTAACAGGCCGGACTCACCTTTCGCAGCAGCCGCTAAACTTGGCCATACCAACCATATTGCACCCAGTAGAATAATCACCGAGGATGCCCCGACTAATCTTTCCAACCTGGTGTTTCGCTGCTTGATTGCTGCTTGAATAGCGCTTTCGACATCAGCCCACGCATCCATGAACAGCCACATACGGCCTCAAACATATAATGTCCCCATTATTTCATCATCACGGATTTATTATCTGTGAGAAAAGACAATGTTCATGAGATTGTTGTTACCGTTTCGCGTGGAGGGGCGGCTATGAGCGGACTAATTACCATGGATGATTTAACCAATGAGGAAATTATTGCGATTTTGGATGATGCAGAAAGGTTACTTCCCGTAGCTAAAGGCGAACTGTATCTGCCTCTTTTACAGGGCAGAATTCTTGGAAATTTATTTTTTGAGCCCAGCACCAGGACACGGATGTCTTTCGAGACTGCAATGAAACGTCTGGGTGGCGATGTTGTCAACCTTGGTGATGTTAAAACCTCATCAGTTGTTAAGGGTGAGACATTGTTTGATACAATTCAGATGGTGGATGGTTATACCGACATAATTGCTATGCGCCATCCCCGACAGGGTGCAGCACAGTATGCACAGGATTCAGCCCGCGTCCCAATCCTAAACGGCGGCGACGGAGCAGGTCACCACCCTACACAAACCATGTTAGATTTGTTCACCATTAGACAAGCTCACGGTAAATTAGACGGTTTAAAGGTCGTCCTTGCTGGTGATTTGAGGTATGGTAGAACTGTTCATTCGTTGTCACACGCGTTAACAAGATTCGATTGTGAACTGGTCTTTGCCAGCCCAGAACTACTGCGGATGCCCAGAGATATTGTTGCAGATTTATCAGCACACGGGGCAAAAATAACCGAAACTGAAGACCTTTATTCGATGATGAACGATGCAGATGTGATCTACATGACTAGAATACAGAAAGAGCGGTTTTCAGATGAGGACGAGTATGCCAAGGTTGCTGGTGCTTACAAACTTCATTCCAATGATCTCAACGATGTTAAAGCTGATATGATAATTATGCATCCACTTCCAAGAGTTGACGAAATCCACCCATCAGTTGACGCAACTAGACATGCTAGATATTTCGAGCAAGCGTTCAACGGAGTAGTTGCCAGAATGGCACTATTGTGTAAATTACTTGGCGTGTCAGTGCCAAAAAATGTTGAGAAAGAAGGGAGTGCATTATAATGTCAAACGAACATAGTATGAGGAGAGTAACTGCAATTAGGAATGGAACAGTGATTGACCACATACCGCAAGGTCATGCTCTAACAGTGCTTGAGATGCTCGGAATCAATGATAAGACTTCAGTACCGGTGTCATTAGTAATGAATGTACCATCTAAAAAGATGGGCTCAAAAGATATCATCAAAGTCGAGGACAGGGAACTAACGCAAGGCGAATTAGACCGTCTAGCATTGGTTGCACCAGATGCTCATGTGGCAATAATAAGAGCTTACACCGTTGCCGAGAAAATGACCATCAATCTCGGTGAAGAAGTTGTTAATGTGGTAAGATGCACTATGTCTAACTGTATCACATCCAATCCGCGTGAACCGCTGCCGCATAGGTTGAAGGTCATTACAAGATTTCCACTACAGTTACGTTGTCACTATTGCGGTAGAACGCAAAATTTAGTTGAATTAGTCAAGAATGTGATATAAACACCTGACTAATAATACAAGGCGGCCAAATCGAATAGTCGGTGAGTATTCTGGGGGAAACCTTAGATTAACAATGGTATAACCGAAAAATATGCCAGAGTTTTCCAAGGTTGGTATTGATTCCAAGCGAACTACTGCAGCCAGCGTTGCGATTGTCGGTTTAGTGGTATATCTTGCGCTAATCCATCTCAAGTCGATATTGATGCCGTTAGCGATTGCAGTGTTGCTTTACTTCATTATCAAACCGCCGGAACAATATATCTACCGCAAAGTTGGCAATCGGTTATTTTCCTATGCTACTGTAATCTTGACATTCATCATTGCCATGTATTTCATTTCCATTTTTCTCTACGACAATTTATCACAATTTATCGATGAAGTGCCAGAGATATCCGCCGCATTTGAGGAAAAGCGAGCCAAGTATGCTGATTCAAACCTGTATGGGCTTGAAGCAATATTCTCTGATGCTGACTTGATTGCTGGCATTGCCTCACCCAGTAACATTGAGACCTTTGTACTGGCCATACTAGGCTCTCTTGGTGGCTTCTTTGGCACGATGATAACCGTACTGATATTCTTATTATTCATCGTTCTAGAAGAGCACACCATCGCTAAGAGATTTAATGCAGCGTTTCCCAATTCGTATGATCGAGCAAAGAAGATCGTTAGTGAATCGACCGAATCTATCACTGCATATGTCGTATCAAAGGTAACTTGCAGTGCCGGTCAAGCGTTGGTGATGACCATCATAATATCCCCCGTCGGTTTTGATTTACCGGGCTGGTTTTTGTTCGGAATTTTGTGCTTTTTGTTAGACTTCATTCCAATATTGGGTGCATTATTTGCCACTATACCGCCAGTTATCATTGGTTTTGTTATGTTAGAACCACTGTCTGCTTTGCTGATGGTTGTTCTCTTAGTTGGCAATCAGCAGGTCTTCGGTTCCTTTGTTGAACCGAACTTGTCAGGCGCAAAAATTGGTATTTCTCCTTTTGTGCTACTTTTGACTGTAATGTTGTTTTCCCAAGTATGGGGTATCGCTGGAGCAATTATTGGCGCCCCAATCATCATCATTGCCAGATTGATTCTTGACGAGAATGAACGCACCAGGCCGGTAGCAATGATGATGGCAAATGATATTGAAGAAGAATAGAATATGCCTATTTAATTTGTCCACTAACACTTATTGATTCGAACCCGGTGGTCCGCCCATGCCAACTATTGACGAAGTCGTCGAAATTGTGGTTGTAAGCATGCGGGATGCTTTTCTTGCCGTAACCGTATTTGTTGCAGCAATGGTATTTTTATTCAGTTGGTTACAATATGCTACTAGTGGACGTTTCGTCGAATATATTCGCAGTAAGAAGAAATTACAACCAGTGATTGGTGCCTTGATGGGGCTAACTCCCGGTTGTGGAGGTGCCATTGTTATGATGCCAATGTATGCCCGAGGATATGTTACTTATGGGACAGTTTTGGCTACATTAATCGCTACCTTGGGCGACTCTGCTTTTGTTTTGATTGGTGCTGCAATAACAGATTCAAGCTTCGTCGCCCCACTACTTGCAGTGCACGCGATTTCATTTGTTGCCGGTGTCTCGTGGGGTTATCTTGTGGATTTGACCGGGACCACTCCTCGTCAACCATTGGGTCGCTTCGGACCAACTATTGGTCAAGCCAAGCCTGAACCTGAGCCTGCTGTAGAATCCCCACTAGGAGATTTATCGCGTGAAGAGCCTGGAGGTTTGGGTTACAAGATACTCCACCAAGGTTACCTGATTTGGTGGATTGTTACTCTTGTTGGTTTGGTGTTTGCGATCTTGTTGTTAGTTTGGTCTGGCCAAGATCCAGATTACGGTCTTGAGCTGTCGTTTAATCCAACCACCATGGATGGTTTCATAACTTGGGTTGGGTTGATTGGCACAAGCCTTTCGATAATTCTCTATTTTGCCCAAAAGAATTGGTTTGGTGATGATACTGAGGCTACTATTGGTGACAAGTTACATTCTATGCGTGAGACTATGATTCATTCGGCAAGTGAGACGGCGTTCGTGACCTTTTGGGTCATGATAGCATACTTGGCTTTCGAATTTGGGATGCTATTTAGCGGCGTATCAGAGCAAGACATGAGTAATTATGGTGACGGAGTTGTTGCGGTTCTAGCGGCATCATTTATCGGTCTTATTCCCGGATGTGGACCGCAAATTATCGCTATTACTGCATATACCAAGGATATAATCTCATTTCCCGCACTAGCTGCTAACGCAATAAGTCAAGATGGTGACGCGCTATTTCCCCTATTGGTCCGTCACAAAGCAGCAAGTTTGTGGGCTACTATCCACACTACAATACCCGCAATTATTGCTGGATTAATTTTGCTTGCAACTGGAATTGATCTCTAACCACAGGTAATTTTAATTCGCGCAACTGCTTAGTTTTCACGACATTAGTTCCACTAATTTGTCAACTTCATCGACTAGTTTTTCCCACTCAACCGGCGCATCACTCGGGGGGATAATTCGCCGCTTGCCGTTGTCCCACTCGTCGAGAGTAAATAGTCGGTAATCAGCACCTAAATGATCTATTATGGTAGCCTCATAATCAGCAATCCAGAGAATTAGTTGCTTCAGCATGATTGCGCAGTAACGCTTCTCAACCCCAACAGGAGGGGCAAATTGAGGAATGTGATCGACATTCCATGGCAAGGTTTCCAGTTCGGTTGCGGCTGAAAAAGTTGGGAGGAATTCGTAACGCGGAACGAATATACTACCAAATCTATGGTCTATGTAGATGATGCCAAAACCACGAAGCATGATTTGTCGATTGTCGGGTAGTTCAAGGAGGTAGACATTTTTCAATTTCGCATCTTCTACTGGCGGTCTAATCAATTGGAAGCCTTGTTCAATTAGCCAGTTACCTTCGGGCCTGAGAATGTCTCGTCCCCAACACCAAATCTGCTGACTCAGCAGAGCAATACTGAAATCAATTCGCTCATCGGCCTGAAATTCAGTAGAGGATACGTTGACTGTCATATTATATCCCCTGATTTATCAGATGCGAATTTGTGTGGTATGTTAGTTGTGGGATTGGCAGACTAGTGTAACAATTGTCTGTAATCTCAGTCATACAGCCCACAATAATCCTAGATGCTAGAGGTTGATAAATTCGGGCATTTGAAACCCTTGCAAAATTCTGTATGTTGAGCGACTATCTGCAATTATCGGAAACCTCGACGGTAGGATTAAGTTACTGTTCACTCACCATAGACCAGTGATAGTGTGGAACACGGTGAAGACTCGGGAGCTGCTTTTGGGTTTCTGGTTATTGTGTTGATCATTGTCGCATTGATATATTTCGCTCCGAAAATAAGTAAACATTTAGAAGAACGAAATAGAGTATTGATAAACAGAGTCAAGGATAATTTATCGCGAGCAAGAAAAGCCCTCGAGACTGACATTGAATCAGAGACAACTATCTTTTTCAGTATCGATTTGCTCGAAACAAGGAGGTCTAACGGAGTTGAAAGTTTACAGGTAATCAGTGGTTCTGGTAATGTTTTTGGAGACAAAAAAGGATTACACTACATTAGCTCCCTGAGAAGAATCTCATGGGAGTGGGAAAAAATCCTCAAAGTTGTTGTCAACACCCAGGGATTCGGTAAAATCAAAGTTGTTTTACCGGTCACAAACCGACAAAGAAACTCAGGCTTCCAATTTAATGGACCATTGGAACTAGTTCCAATTGTCCAAAATGGGTTAATAGAATTGGTAACAATGATGAGTGAAAATCAAGCTTCAACAAAGAAAAAATCTTCCAGTAATCGAAGAAATAAAAAAGTCACATACAATATTACTCAAAATATACAAGACTCAGTCGTAGAGAATAATATCTCAATAAATGAGTTAGATGATTAACTGTGTCTAAGCCAATTCCACAAATCTAGCGTTTGGCAGGACACAGTATTGCGAAATCAATTTGTTATTGGTTACAAACCAATAAACGGGATTAGTAGCATTACAACGGCTAAAAAGAGGATGACTAGGGAATTTGCACCCATTCTAAATTTCGCCCAACTATTTGATTTGTTATTTGCCATTTGCCAATCAGCTAATCTCGAAAAATATCGTACTTGGGTAATTGTTGAAAGAATTAGTGTTAGGCATAATAGCATACCTCCTATTTTGGAAATAGCCCATGAACCTTCTTGTTCTAATCCGATAACGAGGGTAATGATTGAAATCGACCCTCCGATTACAACAATGGTTGTACTGACCATGGATGAGTACCAATAACTTGGTTTTTTGTCATCCATGTAATCAACCCACTGCCCGGCATATCAAGTTATTACACTGCGAATTTAGTTATTATGACTCAGCAGGCATTGATGAGTGGTGTAACTGAATTCTTAGGTTCCCATCGTCGTCCTCAATATAGCCGAAAGTATACTCCACCTTGACCACTGTGCCTTCACCATCGGTGAAGAAATAGTTGCCCATCGCCAATGCTGTATCACCATCGACAATCACATCAGAATTTTCAAATCTTACATTAGTCCAACCCTTGATGGCAAAACCTTTGTCTTCAGGGCAAGCATTATTGGAAGCGACAAAATAGGATAGCGCTGTATCGAAAGTTGGTCTAAACTGATCTATTGCGGCTAGTGTCGGTTTGAACAGAACCGGCCCTAATTGGTATGCATATAGGGTGTTAACGTGATTGGTAGCAATGCCAACATAATCGCCGTTATTCATATGAGCAGTTGCAATTGCGACAATACCCTCTCCCCAGGCGTTCTGCGCACTTTCCACATCACTTATACTTACCATGTCATATCATCTCTGATGAGCGGTTTAGTCGGTACTTTATCATGTTTTATTGGCGAGTGGTTTATGCACTAGATTACAGTGGCTTGACCATGTCAATTATAGCAGCATATAACGAAGCTTGGGATAACGGAGACACAGACGCACTAGCGGCATTGATTCATGACGATTGCGTATTTAATCCACATGTTGGAGGAATAACATTTAGCAAAACCGACATATTAGGGTTCGCTGGTGGCGAAGGAAGGCCAAAATCAGAAGGCAACAGAACGCTATTTGAGAATGCTGAGATTGGGGTTGCACATTCAATTGTCCACTTTGCTAACGGCTCTACTTCCGAGGCAGTCCTATCGTTCATGAGATTCAAAGACGGTCAGATTATTTCAATGGAAACTGGTGCAACACCACTTTCCGATGATTACAAATTGGTTGGTCAAGATTGATTATCAGTTGGCTAACTCTTCTTTGACCATATCGCGCATTTCACAAGCCTTACAGCGATGATTCGAAGTCATTGAAAAGCAAACAGGGCACTCTTTTGGGGGTTCTGGTCTTAACTCAGCGCCACCCAAATCAAGAACTTGATTTCTTAATTCCTTGACATTATCAGCCATGCGAACCAGACCATGCCGTGTGCCAGGTACGTCAGCTTCCATGGCGGCCACCATCTCCCGATGACGCCAGCGAAGGGCACCACGGGCATGTGGGCATTCTTCATGGTGGATTGGTAAATTTTTGTGAACGGCATAGAGGTGAATTTCCTGCTCGGGAATCCAGCGTAAGGGGACTATTCTCGGTGGCATACCATCGATTGGTGTGTTAGTGTGCGGTGCTAATCTGAGGGTTCTTTCCAAGTCGCCGTTTGACATGTTCATCAATACTGTCTGTGCCATATCATCGAGGTTGTGGCCTAGTGCCATGATATCAGCATTGACCTTCTTTGCTAGGTAATTGATCCCCTGTCGCCTAAATACACCGCAATATGAACATGGCATGTTGGGGGCATTAGCATCAGCCTCCGTCATTCCAGGAATCAATTTCACCACAGTATCCATCTCTTCAAATCCTAATTCTTTGTAGGATACTGAGACAAATTCAACACCTAGTTGGTCACACAGATCAATAGCGCATTGAAGTGATGGTGGGCGATAGCCCTGGATACCCTCGTCAACGGTTCCGGCGATTATGGTTACATCCGGCCTGACCCCAATAATGTCTACCAGTAATTCGAGTAGTGCCGCAGAATCTTTTCCGCCAGATATCGCCACGAATATAGTTGTATTACGACCTTTCTCCAGAATTAGTTGTTTACGTAATTCCTTGGCTACTTTCTTTCTTATTGATTTGGTAAGATGTTCTCCACAAAGAATTCTACCCGAGTATGCCTGTTCCACTATGGCAGGCTTGCCACAAACATCACACGCGGGAATTTCAAACCCAGCATCTATGTCTGCCATGTTTTGGCGATTTGCTACTCTCGTTTGAGTTAATCGCTTCTGAAACGCTTTTACATACGGTTATATTGAAAATAAAATTACCAATTGAAAAATCAAATTAGCAATTAGAAAATTATTATACGATTATTTTCAAAAATGACAGCAATTAACGATGTTTAAAACCGCGGATATACCATTTCAGATTGTTTTCCGCGGTGTTATCTGAATAATCACCAGTTGGAAATTCGATTTCACCTGTTAAATCCCCCCGTAGGGGGGAAAAAACGCAAAACTTCTTGAAGCCTACAACGCTCACACACCCTTTGAGCGACTATGTTGCAACGCGTTCTTGCAGGTTTGGTTAGAACTGAAGGGGTTCAGCAAGCAATGCTACTTGACGAACGCGGTGCGCTGTTAGCGTGTGTCGGCGATGAGGGCATAGCTCCACCAGTTGACCAAGCGGTCACGACGGTTAACATGGCTACTGAACTATGTTCTTCTCTCGGCCTTGGCGACCTGTATGAGGTATGGTGTGAAGGCGATCAGCGTATGATGATTGACATAGCCTGTCCGGAACGTATTGTAGTGCTCAGCGGTCAGGGCGGTCGTTTGGCTAGGTGGCGACACGCACTCGATCGCAATCGTCGAATAATTGCAACAACCCCACAGATGTGATATTATGTTTGATTTA
>Ga0160422_10001558_pt1 | contig 14347 bp, 14 predicted proteins | sample Fk160mmetaG_FD_108192 | JGI IMG/M metagenome (GOLD analysis project Ga0160422, IMG submission 108192) | Marine microbial communities from the Central Pacific Ocean - Fk160115 60m metaG | ecosystem: Environmental > Aquatic > Marine > Oceanic > Photic zone | place: The Central Pacific Ocean...
AACCAATCTCATAAATTCCTGCAACTTTAAATTGTGAATCCGCTTCACCAGACTCTGCCTTTGACAACAAACTACCAAAGGATTCATCTTGATCGTCAACCACAGGAGTTTGATTAATTTCGGCTACTTGGGGGCGAGAGGCCAAACCTGGATCCTTAGGTTGGTCTGATATATTAAGATCATTAATCTTTAATAAAGGGGTTTCTTTATTGGAAATCTCCTTAGTGATCTCTTCCGAATTTTCGATATTGGATTTAGTTGTCTCTACTTTTTCTCCGCAAGCCACCAAAAAAATAAGAATAGCAAAATATAATAATGTTAATTTTTGGAGAGCTAATTTAAACATAATTAAAAATATCACATTATTTGGAGAAATATCAATATCCGCAATTTAGCGGCCATTAGCCATGAATGAACTAAGCTTATCAAACTTTTAAATTTTTATGAAGGAATTCAATCGATAATATTATCCACCACAGCCGTCACCATCACCTCCGCCACTGCCTCCACCACCCTTAGACCCAAAAGTACCATATACAATAAAGCCCCCAAAAGCTATCAATGTACCAAAAAATTCCATATCAGAACCTGGAGGTATTACAAAATTTTGATCTTCGATAGATAAGGAATTTTTCAGGACCCAGATTTTCTCACCAGATACCAACTCAAGAAGCACTTGATCAGGAGATTCATCTCTTCCAAACCTTCTATAGAGAAACCGAGCTTCTATTTTATTCTTACCGTTAGACTCCCAAACCTTGTCACTAATTAAAGTCCATGTCCTTAGCTCCTTTGAAACTTCACCTTGAGAACCAATGACAATAATAACGATTCCAATGATAATCAAAATAAGTGGGACTTTTTTCTCATATAATATTTATGCAGTTACTCCTCTTTCTCTAATTCCTGAACCTGTTTGTAAACACTTGAACCAACAATACCAATAAAAGCAGCCGTAAGACCAACACCTATAACCATTAAAAATTCAGCAAAAACTCTGCCCATTGTTGTTATTGGATACATGTCACCATAGCCAACTGTCATTAGAGTCACGACTGTCCACCAAATACAATTTCGAAGGCTATTAAATTGATCAGGCTGGGCTTGTTTTTCAATTTCATGAATTCCAACTGCCCCAAAAAGCATGATAATAAAAACTATAAGAAGCATTCCTCCTAAATGCCTTCTAGTTCCGACAAGGGCCCTCAGAAAAACTCTCATCGCTTTACTGTATCGATAGAGTTTTAAGAGCCTAAGAACTCTCATTGATCTAACAAGTCCTAACCATGATTCTGGAAGGAAGAATCCCATCCAAAATGGTAGCACTGCAATAAGATCAATGAAGCCTGCACCGCTCTTTAGATAAGATCTGCCTTCTTTCCGAGCTCTCATCACATACTCTAAAGTGAGAATACCAGCGACGACTCTTTCAATCCACAACCAAACCCAGTGCCCTTGCCGGCTGTTATCAGACCGCGCTAACTCAACCTCTAATACGTAAAGGGCTACACTTGCAAGAACTACAAAACAAATAAAACGCTCAACGGTTGGTGAGAATCGAGCAAACTCCTTTTTAACACTGAAGTCAAAATCCTGAACCGGCATTTAGAAAAGATTAGATCTGGTCAGCCATTTCTGCTGCATCAACAATCATATTCATGAATTTTTCGTATAAAGCCTGAAGAGTCGGAAGATCACTGGCTTTTTCAGCTGAACGTAATTCAAGAATATTCCTCATGAGATCTGCATCCAATCCAATAGACTCTATCCCCTCAAGGACTTCACTTTCTTTCCTGTATACCTTACCAGTCTTTAACTCTGCTAAAGCGTCTCCAGATTGTAAAAAACTGTAATATCCCTTAAGCAGCGTGGTCTGTAAGGCCTTATTGTCTTTTCTTGATTGCATATACATGGCACGCAATCTCAACATCAAATTTTTGATTTCTTGCTCACATCTGAAACGCAAATTATCCCTGCTTACTTCAAGCCCTTTCACCACATCATCACCAGCAAGGACTTCATAATCTTGTTGCATATCTAAAAACTTGATAGGAAACACATCAGTTGAAGTATTCAAATCCGAAGTCGTTAGCGTAAGCAGTTGAATTTGTCTGGCTCTTTTTGTCGATATCAAAGCCTCACTAATTGTATCAAGGCAAGAAACACTAATCTCTTTTAAGACAATCATTATTTTAACTCTATCAGTCTCCTTGATGAAATCGTTTTTGACAATACCTCCATAAAGTACAACAGAGACCAAATTCTCTGCCAAACCAACCTCCAATGAAGAACTGAATGATTGTATATCTGCGGCTAACTTTTGCGGGACGTTAGGATTCATATGTACTGATAATATAAAATAAAGAATCCAAGTCCATTATAAAATTAATTAATTTTTATAATAATCAAAGAATTGACATTAATGTTAGGCATTGATTAAATTAATTGCATGGAATTAGCAACATTATCTCCAAGTACAGTTTTTATAGTCCTTGTTTGCCTGACAGTCTTCGTTCTCATTCTTGCAGCCTCTTCTAAAGGAGGAGGAGGAGGAGGAGGGGGAGGGTTTTTCAGCTGCAGTAGCAGTGGCGGTGACGGTGGTGGTGGCTGCGGTGGTGGCGGTGGCTGTGGCGGTGGCTGTGGGGGATAATTGGCTCAATAATTCATTACCTGATTAGGGATGAGAAATTAGATTATAAAAACTCAATATTTTTTTAACTGCCTTAAAGATAACATCATTTTAGACATTAAATACATTATCAAATGGAAATTATTATCTTTATAATTGTAGTTTTAGTAATCTCAGCATTTTCATGGGGAAGTGGAGGAGGTGGAGGATTTTTTGGAGGTTGTGGCGGCGGTGGAGGCTGTGGCGGCGGTGGAGGTTGTGGCGGCGGCTGTGGAGGCTAATGGGGTCAAAAATTTACCTTAAAGACTAAAAGATTGCCATCGGTAACAAGACATCCCTCGTCTCGTTTCCCACCATATTACTATGGTAGGACTAATCCTTGCCTTTGAAATTGGTAGAGAGTTTTTACAAAAATCCATCATCTGGTGAGGGCTCCGGTTGTAACATTTTATACTAAATCTCCTCTTATTCATCCACATATGAATCGGTTGTAATTCATGGGATAATACAACCTTCAAAGGCTTGAATAGCTTGGAGCCCTCTTTAAGATTAACTAACCAATCTGCAAACATTATAGAATCTTTGCGATGTCGATTAATTCCTGATGGAACTTCTGAAACTTGCGCAAACTTTATGAATTCTTCATCAAAGGCATCTCCCATGACCATTCTGGTGATTCTTAAAATTGATTTCACAGCACCTAATCTTTTTCTAATTAGAGAGTAGGCATGTCTATTAATGGCCAATTTTAAATGTTCAAATTCATTAGAACCTATCGAATCGGTATCAAAAGCATCTTCCCTCGCCTCTTTATTAAGCGAGAGTTTAACAAATTCTTTTTGAATATCCTTTAGTCCCACCGCTTATATTTTTTTCCAATTCCTCTAGCCCTTTGAGTTTCATCAATAATCTCACTAAATTTTGGAAACTTTGAATCCCTCTCAAGTATCGTTCCTTTTGCAGGACAAAGGCATAATACTTGATCCATCAATTCCCAAATTTCTTCATTTACAGCGCTTCCATGATCATCAATTAAATATCCCTTATCGTTGGAGGAAAAGCCAACATAGTGTAACTGAACGACTCTTTCGGTTGGAGTCTCCTCTAGAAATTGCTTCACATCAAAGGAATGATTAACAGAATTAACATAAAGATTAGTCACATCAAGAAGCCAACCGCAATCAGCTGCGGAGAGTGATTTAGTGATGAATTCAGATTCTGACATTTCATTTCCTGGCATCTTGATTCCATAAGTAATGTTCTCCAGGATGAGAGGCAATTTGATATATTCCCGTGACTTTTGAACATTATTAGCAATTACATCAATGGCCTCATTGGAAAACGGTAAAGGGGCTAAATGACCAAGCTCCAAACCTCCAGCTTTAGTAAATGCCAAGTGCTCACTCCAATAGGGTGGACTGACAACTTCAATTACAGATTGAAGTTTTTCTAGATATACTTGATCAATCCCATCACTCGATCCAAGTGACAAATCGAGAGCATGAGGAATCAGAGTAAATTTCTCCGAGAGCTCCTTGAGTTGATCAATTTTCCAATTAGGAGCATCCATGAAATGGTCTGCGGTAATTTCAAGAAAATCTACCCCATCACCTGATTCAGATAATAGATTTTGACTCCATGGCTCCCTATAACCTATACCGGATCCAAGTACAGGAATATCAACTAATTTATCAAGGTCACAGGACACTAAACCTAACTACCTAATAAACTTTAGTGGGAATGCAACTTCTAAAGTCACTGGCCCGGTTTTACCTTCAGGAAAAACCAGATCCACTCCTCCATAAGATTGATCTTTTATGGGATCGACATCAATGGCATATGTTTTGGTCAAAGTATTCGTATTGGCTTTACCCCAGACCCAATTGTTCTTTCTGGTTATTGTCTGGCCTGGTAATATTTGGGTATCTGTCCAATAAGCTTTCAAATAGGAAACCGACTGCGGATTAGTTCCAGAGAAGGTTCCTTTCTTAAGTTTGTATCTCAATGATTTCATATTCAATTTATAATCTGAAAGATTCTTCATTGATGAGGTGTAGAAATCTGTATTCCTAACTTTCCAGTCATAGTTTGGACCTTTCCCAACAAAAGGGAGCTTTGGCGACTTACCCAAATACTCCAATTTTGCCTCTAAAACATCAACACCATTAATAGAATAAATGCGGGTAAATTCTCTTCCAGAATTATTGGAACCAACTTCCCTAGCACTAATCTTAGTTTTACCCGATGAGCCTAATTTATTAACCAAAAAGTAAGCCCCTCCACAAACGGCAACGACTAGTAATATAAGAAAAAATTTCTTTCCCATACTTCCACCTGACTTCTGATGTATTTGGGGTACTGAAGCGATAGGCGAATGTTTAATTAAATCATCATTAGAAACTGGCTGACTGTATTGATTAGATTCAGGAATATTTTGAACCTCCTCATGTATCGTTTCCTCAGGGGAATTGGGTTCTGCACTATCTAAAGAAATAGGCGAAATATGAGGAGATTCAGTTTGGTTTTCTTTTTCGCGTTCTGACTCAACTTTCTGAACGGGATCAACTTGGCCCGAAACAAATACTCCCATGATTGGGGTTTGGTATAGATGATCGTAACTTAAATATTGAATTTCCTCATCGATTCGGTCACCAGCTTTTAATGATTTAATTCTTTCATTACTTTCCGGATCAAAAAGTACCAACAACTCAATCCCTTCCTCCCTAGCCTTACACTTAACACTGAATCCGCCATCAAAATTTGAGCCGTACTGAGAACCGAAGGTTTTTGTATAAGAAATAAACTCCAATCCAAAGCGCATATTTAAATCTTTAAATTGGGAAAGGGTGGATTCAGCTTCTGTAGAAAGAGCTCGCTTTTCACCTAGTGATTTTAACGATTCAATAAATTCTTTTTTGCCCATAATTTTTAACCTAAACAAGTAATATAATTATTTTACCCTCTAACAAGTTAATAATTTTATTTTTTTGTTCGGATAGACATAATTTCAGGAATGTTAAGAACAATTATAGACTACCTTAAAAAAGACAAAACAAAATCCAGACATAATTTATAGATCAAAAGACATTCAAAAGTATCGAATTGATTGAATCTCTCCTAATTTGAATGTAGTTATTTATCATGATTAAAATTATCAAACTTTTCGGACTACTTCTTGCCTTTGGATATTTGCAAAATATCAATGCCATTGCTGATTCAAAAACTTTCGTTGTCGCTCAAAGAACCTTCCAGGTTCCTGAAACGTGGAAAGCAGAACAGCCAAGTTCAAAGATGCGGAAAGCACAATACAAGTTTAGTAAAACGGAAATCGTTGTCTTCTATTTTGGAGCAGGAAGCGGCGGCAGTGCGGATGCTAATGTGAGTAGATGGTTGGGACAATTCAAAGAACCTAAAGAAGAACTATCTTCAAAGGTCGAGAAAAAGAAAATAAAAAGCGACACTATTACTACAGTTTCTGCAAAGGGTACCTACATGAGCGGTTCTCCATTTGGTGAAAAAACTCCAATGCCTAATTACGCCATGAGAGGGGCTATTATCGAATTTAAAGGAGGACCAGTATTCATCAAAATGACAGGACCAATTGATGAGGTTACCAAATCAGCAGCTGACTTTGACAAGACTGCAAGGTCAGGCCTCTAGAAATCAATCTGAATCATCAGATTCATCAATACTCTCTTTTGAATTGGCCGAAAGAGAACTGAACATTTTTCGAATGTCTCTTAGCCCACCTATAGAAACATAGATAACGAGCACTCCATATATAACCAGCGTCACCAAAAGAAGAGCGCCCCAAAAATTGATCCATCCATTCATAATTGATTATAATTAAATTTTCTCCGAGTTGCTTTCTTTATTTGGAAATGATACTGACATGATAATCATGCCAACGATTGCGAAACATGAAACAGTCAATCCTACATGGTGACCTAAAATCTTGTTTTTATTAAAAAATTCTTCTAATGAAAAAAACTCTTGCACGGGTCTTAGACCAAAGACGGCGAAGATACCTATAATTAGAGCAGAATAAGCTCCCGCGGCACTGGCCTTTTCCCAGTATAACCCCATCATTAATATTGCAAAAGCTCCGGTAAAATAAATAGCCCCTGAAACGGCCATGTAGTCCCAAAGGTCCTGTCCAAGAGGATACCACAAACCCCACATGACTAGAAAAGCCGCTATTAAAATAAGCAATGTTCTTGTTAAAAGAATTCTTTGCTTATCAGACATTTTAAAGGATTTAAGAGGATTAAATACATCCTCGGTTAACACTGAAGCCCAACACAAAAGATAGGTGTCATGCGTTGACATAAATGCTGCAATCATTCCAGCAGCTACTATGCCCAGAAGTCCGACAGGCAAAAGCTGACCCAAGAAAACAGGCATTGCTTTCATAGTTACATTCGAATCATTGCTCACTTGACCTTGCCCATCAAAAAAGGGTTGAGTTGAACCCATATCGAAAAAATAAACTAAAGCACAAATACCTATAAATTGTGGTATTAGGAATCGGATCATAAAACCAAGGGATGACCATATATACATTTTCTTAACGACTTCCACGCTCTCTGCAGCACAAGCTCGCATGACTGCAGTCTGCCATACAGCGCACGATATTACCCCTAAGAAAAACATCCATGCGACATATGAACCACCTATACTTTCTGCTATGAAAGGATTAAAACCCTGATCGGAATAGATGGCATCCACACCTTCCACCAAAGTCGACCAACCTATTTTTTGTACAGCAATTACGCAGGTAACTAATAGACCAATCGATAGAACCACAAACTGTACATAATCAGTTATAATAACTGAGATCATTCCTCCAAGACATGTATAAATGAGAACTAAAAGGATCATTGCAGTCATGACCCATTTAACTGCATCTCCATCGATTCCAGTGATACCAGAAACAAATGTGGCACCCGCTTTTAGAAAAAGTCCCATATTCAAAATACCGGCTAGAGCAAGAATAAAACCACCAAAAATTCGTAAATTTCGACTACCAAATCTTTTTTCGTAATACTCTGGAATAGTCATGACTCCCATTCTTCGCAAAGGGACAACTATAAAGCCTGTAAGACCAACAATTATAGTCGCTATGCCCGCCATGAGCCCAATATGAAACGCAGCAAAACCATCACTGAAACCTTTCTGCGCAGCAAACATTGCAGTCACAAGGCCCAGTTCTGAACCAATCATTGTTGCAATACCTAGGCGCGTCTTTAAAGACCTTCCAGCCACCAGGAACTCCCCCATTCCTTTAATATATCGATTAACCCAAAGACCAATAATAACAGTGCCTACAAGGTAGGCACCTACAATAACCCAATCCAAAGCTGAAAAATTTGTTTCTAGCATTTTATAAGCCTATTTAAGGTTAATGATTTACAGTGAATTGCAATATTCTCGCACTCGACCCTTTACTAGCCTTGTTTGAATTTTCTTTGATACGAATACGGGCTACGTGATTTCCAGCTTTAAGATCAGAAAAAAGCATAACCGTCCGAGGATAATGCAATCCACTACTATATCTATGATATAGGTCATGGCTCTGCCATAAACCACCATCAACACTAACCTCTATAATTCCAGCATCGGGTCCAGACAACACATAAACCCCTAAAGCAGATCCTTTAAAAGAAATCTTGGTCTCTCGGTTTGTTGCATCACAACACAACAACTTTAAACCAGAAAAAGTATTCCTAAAATTACCTGGAATATTCTTCCAATCGGGAACACTCCAAGTCCAAAACTCATTAGAAGAGTTCTCGGGAGATAAAAAATTTCCACGATGATAACTTTTTTCATCAATCAATTGACCTGGCACTGGATGATTAACCTTTGCTTCAGGTTCATATTTTTCCCAGGCATAATTTAGTAACTTTCTAATCATTTTCGCAGCAATAGCATTCCCTATTGGCTTAGGGTGGGTGCCCCCATACTCTTCCCATGTTAATTCACCAGATCTTATTTGATCAGCGACTTCTTGAGCTAAAAAGACAGACGATACATTGTAGTACTTGAGCACCTTTTCATGAGCTGCAATTGGCATGGGCATTTTACCCTCCTTTAATTGATTTAGCATTCCAGGATTAACGAAATACGTAACAACAATATCCATTTGAGGTTGTGATTTCCGAGCATGGCGAATTATTCCTTCCATTCCTCGCACGCAATCTCTTTCAGTGTGCCCAGCGTCTTGATCATCGTTGACAGCAAACTCAATAAAAAAAAGATCAATATTACCTTTGTCCAAAACGTGACTTTTCAACCGAAAGGCTCCGGTCGTAGAACAAGTAGAAGAAATTCCTGCATTTATAAATTCGAACTTTGTTTTTGGAAATTTATTCTCAAGAAATTTAGACACCATAGGACGGTATCCATTCATTTGCGTAATTGACCCACCCATAAATGCAACCTTACCTGTTTTATTGATAATAAATTGATTATGGGAATTATTAAGTTGGCCCCTAAGTTTAATATTTCCATCAGTCGCACCAACGGTTGGTGCAATCATCAAAAGAAGGGAAAAGTGTTTAATGATGCTTTTTATCATTACTCAAAGCTTTAACACGAATATCAGGTAGATTACCAGTGTCACTTCAAATAATTAAAATCATTAAAAAAGTTCTCCAAAGTATTATTTTGCACTCAGTTCAATTTGCTGACAGATCTTCTGCCGAGTTAATTTTGAATTTATTTTATCACTCAGTGAATTTGACATTAGAAGAAAACATTCAAAACCAGAATCTTCATTAAAATCATTTGCACTAAACTCAGATAAGGCCTCCTGCCTTAATTTTGTAACCTCATCCAAAAGATCCTCAAGGAGTGCGATTTCATTCTGATTAGTACCGCCTTCATCAAGATCAATTTGTTCTTTCTCAATATCCAAAAGACGTTTTAAGTAAATATCCAAATGGTGACCAGCCTTAAGCTGTTTGTTTTTTTTGAACCATCGGACAATAAAATAAAGGGCAACGATTATTGAAACTAAAAAAGACCTCATTCCTTCGGTCGCTTCCACAAAATCAGGATTTAGAGGTGGTTTTAATTCAGGATCAAAATAATGAACCGCTCCCTGGTGCTCATTTATTGAGCTAGTCGCTTGAGCGTACTCATTACCTTTAATCCTTAAATCTAAAAGATTTTGTTCAGAAACAAACTCACTATCCATCAGAATTTCGGCAACCAGAGTGACCATTGATGGACTCACATCCTTATGACAAATAAGTTGAGCATTAGCTGACAATGTGAATAAATCTTTACTTGGATAAACCTCTTGAGAAACACCATAGAAACCCGCAGGAATTTTATAAATATCGAATTCCGGATTCTGTTCAACAAAAGATTCAAGAAATGGCAATCCAACTAAATGAGTTAACTCCGAACTCACCAAATCTCTTTGAATGTTTGCATCCTTACCCGTTGTTATTAGTGCAAGGTCAAGGGCTCCATCTTTAAAATTTTCCTTCGTTGCTTGATAGTTTGAATACGTTTTTTTTATATTACCAATTTTCCCCTTATAGAAATTGATCACCGTTTCACTTGTCATTGCATTTCCTGAACCTTGCTCACCCATCGAAACTCTTAAAGAATTGTTGTTTGGGATTTTATCAACAAAAGGATCAACACCTAATCCTTTGCGTAAATGAGCAATTACAACCTCAGGAAAAACATTTGAGATCATTCTTACATTATCATAATTATTAACCCCTGAAATCGTGCTTGACTGAAATAATGCAAATTGAACTTCGCCAGAATTAGTTTTTCTTAGATTCTCTATCGATCCAGTGCTCTCAACATATTTCACACTCACTCCGAGCCTTTTTTCGATTCTTTCTCCAAGCGCTTTGGCTATTTCCAAATAGCGTCCTCCGGCACTCCCTGTGGCAATAGTTATAGATTCAGGAAGCTGTTTATATTGGATTAGTTGCTGTATTCCAAAAGGGACTAATATCAAAACCGATATCAATACTAAAATAAAAATGATCCTTTTCATACTAATCGAAAATAAGAAGTGTTACCATTTATTGGTTTAAATAGTCCTCTTGTTAATAATTAAAGTATATGAATTTGGAAATCTATTCGATTACAAAAAACGATATATTTTATAATTAAAGGAATAGATTTAACAAAATCTCCTTCAATTCATATCGACGAAAAGGCTCATAAGGTGTATTCTTTTCTAGTTTTCCATCAAGTGTTTATGAAAATCGAACCAAAGAATTTTGATTCATCAAAACAAAAATCCATTTTTTTGATTTCATTATTTGTTAGTATATTGGGATTTGGTAACAATATTACCGCTGAAGAAATTAACTTTTCGAAACAGATTCTTCCTCTTCTCTCCAATAACTGTTTTGAATGCCATGGACCTGACAAAGAGGAAAGGAAGGCTGGTCTGAGGCTAGACACTCATGAAGGGGCATTGATGGAGCTTAAATCTGGATTCAGTGCATTAGTTCCTAACAATAGCTCTGAAAGTGAACTTTACTATAGAATCATTTCTGAAGACTCCGAGGAAGTAATGCCTCCGCCAGAATCCGGAAAAAATCTAACAGATGAAGAGAAGGAACTCATCAAGAATTGGATCGACTCGGGAGGTGAATGGGGAAAACATTGGGCATTTGAGAAACCAAAAAAAGATCAGGTCCCGCAAACTGCTGAAGAAGGTTGGGAACCGAATAATCCTATCGATTATTTCATTCATGAGAGATTAAAAGAAGAAGGCCTGACGCCGGAGAAAGAAGCTTCGAAAGAAACTATAATACGCCGGCTCACTCTCGACCTTACAGGACTTCCACCCAAGATTAATGAGATCGATAAGTTTCTTAATGACAATTCTGAGGACGCTTACGAAAATCTCGTAGATAGGCTGCTAAAGTCGCCAAGATATGGTGAAAACATGGCGAGGATATGGCTTGATGCTGCACGATATGCGGACACTCATGGACTTCACTTGGACAATGAAAGATCCATCTGGCCTTACCGAGACTGGGTCATCAATTCTTTTAATAACAATCAAAGGTTTGATGAATTTACCATTGAGCAAATTGCGGGAGACTTGATGCCTAATCCATCAGTACAACAAAAGGTCGCCACAGGATTCAATCGTTGTAATGTCACGACTGGTGAAGGCGGATCAATTGATGCCGAGTACTACGTCCGATACGCCACTGAAAGGGTAGAAACAACATCTACCGTTTGGCTTGGACTAACAGCGGGCTGCGCCAGCTGTCATGACCATAAATTCGATCCATTATCACAAAAAGAATTCTATCAGCTCTTTTCATATTTTTATAGCCTGACGGAAAAGGCAATGGACGGTAATAAGTTACTACCTCCTCCATCAATGAAAGCCCCTTCCAAGCTTCAAGTCTCGGAAATCGATTTTCTAAAAGAAAAAATCAAATCGACTCAGGCGGAAATTCCCGAAATCACCAAAGTTGTTGATTATAAAGACCCAAATGCAGGCCAACAGCTAACCAGTTTTGGTTCATCATCAGAAAAAGTGTGGATTGAAGATTCTCTGCCGCCAGGTGCTAAGGCCCAAGGAAATGAGGGAGATAAGTCATGGAAATTTGTGAAGAAATCAGAAGAACATCCTGTCCTAAGTGGAGAAACCTCATCAGTGAGAACAGCAACCGGACTGAGCCAACATTTCTTCGAAGGCGCCAACCCCCCACTAACTATAAATGAAGGCGACGTCCTCTTCGCTCATGTTTATCTGAACCCAGAAAATCCCCCAGAAACTATTCAACTTCAGTTCAAACTCAATGATGGTGATTGGAATCACCGAGCTTTTTGGGGAGCCAACAAAGGCTACAGTAAAGATAATAAAACCGATCATACCAATTTACCTATGGGTGAATTACCAGAAAAAGGAAAATGGGTCAGAATAGAGGTACCAGCCAAGGATGTTGGGCTTAGTCCTGGCTCAAAAGTGAACGGCTGGGCTTTTACTCAGTTCGGTGGAACTGTTTACTGGGACAAGGCCGGCATCACTTCAAGAATGCTTTCAAATGAACAATTGGCTTCAATTAATTTTTGGGAACAATTTCTGCGAAAGTATCCTGATTCAGGCACTCCAAAAAATATAGTCGATATTATAAAAGTTGATCCTGAAAAAAGAGACGAGAACCAAAAAAACCTTCTCTTAACTCATTATTATAAAAACGTTAACCCTCAGACAAAGTCTTTATACGCGGCAACGTTGAAAAGAGAGTCTGAAGCAAAGTCCAGACTCGATTCTATAGAAAAATCTGTTCCATCAACTCTGATCATGGAAGACAGAAAAGAGCCTCGTCAGGCTTATGTGCTCGATAGAGGTGAGTACACATTACAGAAAGAAAAAGTATATCCAGGAGTCCCCGAGTGGATTGCGCCTAGCATCGAAGGTGCTCCCTCTAATAGACTTGGCCTGGCGAAATGGTTAGTCTCTCCTGAACAGCCTCTTACATCTAGAGTTACTGTGAATCGATTTTGGCAACAGCTTTTCGGAACAGGACTTGTAAAAACTTCTGAAGATTTTGGAGTTCAGGGCGAGCAGCCTTCTCATCCTGAATTATTAGACTGGCTTGCCATTAACTTTATGGAAACGAATTGGGATGTTAAGAGGATGATTAAACTGATGGTAATGTCATCAACCTATAGACAATCATCTAGAGTCGATAATCAGAAACTCGAAAAGGACCCAGAGAATAGATTATTGGCCAGAGGGCCTCGCCATCGTTTGGACGCCGAATTAATTCGTGATCAGGCTCTTTCAGTGAGTGGACTCTTGGTCAAAGACATCGGAGGAAAAAGCGTCAAACCATATCAGCCTGCTGGCCTCTGGAAGCCAGTTGGTTTTGGTGGTAGCAATACAGCAACATTCAAGCAAGACAGTGGTTCCGCACTCTACCGAAGGAGCATGTATACGTTTTGGAAAAGAACCTCTCACCCCCCATCAATGGCTATTTTTGATGCACCTAATCGCGAAACTTGTACCGTCAGAAGGGCAAGAACAAACACCCCTCTTCAAGCTTTGGTCCTTATGAACGATGTACAGTTCTTTGAAGCTGCCAGAAAATTTGCCGAGAAAATTATGCATAAAGGGGGCAAAGAATTAAATGAGAAACTCAATTATGCCTATAGGACTGTACTAGGCAGACGCCCGACCGAAACTGAATCCAAATCACTCCTCAATTTATATAATGAACACTTATCAGAATTTTCCAAAAACAAAGAGACGGCCAAGGAGATCCTTGGAAGCGGAGAGTCGATTATTGATGAATCCCTTGATCAAACACAACTCGCTTCTTGGACTATGATAACCCACCTCATATTGAATTTAAGCGAAACAGTAACCAAAGGCTGAAATTATGAATCCATTACGTGAATCACAACTCATCGAAACTCGGCGACACTTCTTTGGAAGAACGTCAACAGGTATTGGTACGGCAGCACTAGGGTCATTGTTGAACCCGAGTTTGTTCGGCGCAGAAGATCCAGTCGAACAAGTTAAGAAAATAGCCCCAAAGGCTAAGCGCGTCATTTATCTCTTTATGTCAGGGGCCCCTTCCCAATTAGACATGTGGGATTATAAGCCAGGACTTAAGGATTGGTTTGATAAAGATCTTCCTGATTCAGTTAGAAATGGTCAAAGGATTACAACAATGACCTCCGGACAGTCTCGTTTTCCCATTGCTC
>Ga0160422_10001560_pt1 | contig 14326 bp, 14 predicted proteins | sample Fk160mmetaG_FD_108192 | JGI IMG/M metagenome (GOLD analysis project Ga0160422, IMG submission 108192) | Marine microbial communities from the Central Pacific Ocean - Fk160115 60m metaG | ecosystem: Environmental > Aquatic > Marine > Oceanic > Photic zone | place: The Central Pacific Ocean...
AAAACAATATCGATCTCTATCAAGAGATTGAAAGACCTTGACGAGCGTTTGGCAAGTGAAACTCAAGGCCTCACCAAAAAAGAGTTACTTAATCTCACGCGGGAGAGAGATAAGCTGGAAAGAGCACTCGGGGGCATTAGGGAGATGGGAGGCCTTCCTGATATTTTATTCATTATCGATACAAATAAAGAGCAACTGGCAATTCAAGAGGCGAACAAACTTGGCATCCCAATCGTTGCTATACTCGATAGTAATTCGGACCCAGAAGGCGTGCAATTTCCAGTTCCCGGAAATGACGATGCAATGAGGGCTATTTCTTTATATTGTGACTTGGTCGGAAATGCTGTGCTTACGGGGCTCGAGGCTGAAATGGTTGCCTCAGGGGCAGATATTGGAGAAGCAGAGGTCGCTCCTGTTGAACCGGGCATCGAGGAGATAGCTGAAACTGTTGGTGATGAGAACGGGGAAGAAGAAGCTAAACTATCTCAAGATAGCGAAGTGAATGCTTCAGAGAATCCGAAGGAGGCAAGTTCCCCAGAGGTAGTTGCTTTGGAAAACGATGCCAAGGAACATGATGAGCAAAGCGCAACCCAGGCCCCAATAGCTAGTAATGAAGTATCTCAAGAAAAGGCCGACGATACAAAAGGTGCAACTGACGGTGAAACGCTTGAGCAGGTAAAGGCAGAAGAGAAGAAGCCAGCCAAAAAAACAGCAAAAAAAGCAGCATCAACTGCTAAAAAAACGACACCAAAGAAGAAAACTGCTAAAAACAAAGAAAAGTAAACTAGTTACTGCATAGTTCTCTAGCTTTCTTAAGGTTTAGACGCACTAAATTATGTTCTTTTATGTTTAAGAGGTGACTTATGACTAATGTTTCCGCTCAGATGGTGAAGGCTCTTAGAGAGAAAACCGGGGCCGGGATGATGGATTGTAAAACGGCCCTTGGTGAGACTAATGGTAATATAGAAGAAGCTGTAGATTGGCTTAGGAAGAAAGGATTATCTGCTGCAGCTAAGAAAGCAGATAGAGTTGCTGCTGAGGGATTAGTTGCATTCGCTGTTAAAGAAGGTGCAGGTGCGTTAATAGAAGTTAACGCTGAAACTGACTTTGTGTCTCGCAATGAAGTTTTTCAAGACTTTGTTTCTACCCTAGCCAACCTCGTTCTAGAGCATGGCGATGATATCGACGCTCTGAAAAACATCGCCTATCCGGGTACAGGAAGAAATGTAGAAGAGCAACTAACCCATAACATAGCCACGATTGGGGAAAACATGGCTATTAGAAGAGCCGTAAAAGTGGATGGCGCAGATTTAGTGGTTCCTTACATGCATAATTCCATAGCTGGCAGTTTAGGAAAAATAGGCGTGCTAATCTCTTTAAAATCGGACTCTCCGGTTAACGAATTAGAAATGCTTGGTAAACAACTGGCGATGCATGTTGCTGCTACTGCTCCGCAGGCACTCAGTGTTGCAGAACTAGATCCAACATTAGTCGAGAGGGAAAAGAAGGTGTTAACCGAACAGGCAAACGCGTCTGGCCGGCCTGAGGAAATAATTGGAAAGATGGTGGACGGTAGACTGAAAAAGTTTTATCAGGAAGTCGTGTTACTTGAACAAACCTTTGTAATAGATAATGAGACAAAGATATCAGCTGTCATAGAAAACAAGGCAAAGGAATTGGGAAAACAAGTTGAACTGACAGGTTTTCACAGAATATCATTGGGCGAAGGAATAGAGAAGAATGAGGCAGACTTCGCGTCAGAAGTAGCAGCGACACTCGGTAGTTAGACAATAGCAGTGGTTTTCGTTTTGTCGTAATAATTTAGAGTGGAAATGCGATGGAAAACAAGCCTGATAGCACTCTTCAATACAACAGGATACTCCTGAAAATATCCGGTGAGTCACTTATGGGAGAAATGCAATTTGGCCTTGATCCTGCGATGGTCAATAGGGTGGCGAGCGAAATATCCACAATTGTTGATTATGGTGTTGAAGTCTGTGTTGTTATAGGTGGTGGGAATATTTTCCGAGGGGTTTCTGGAGCGGCTAATGGTATGGAGCGTGCCACTGCAGATTATATGGGAATGCTAGCAACAGTTATGAACGCTCTAGCTATGCAGAGTTCCCTCGAGCAGAACGGTCTCCAAAGTCGTGTTCAGTCAGCTCTACCAATATCTGCAGTTTGTGAGCCATATATTAGACGTCGTGCTGTTCGTCACATGGAGAAGAAACGCATTGTTATTTTTGCAGCGGGTACTGGTAATCCATTTTTTACTACTGACACAGCAGCGGCTCTTCGAGCAACTGAAATGGGATGTGATGCAATACTAAAGGCAACAAAGGTTGATGGTGTTTATGACGCAGACCCAGACAAAAACAAAGACGCAAAACGATATGATGCGCTCTCTTATCTGGAAGTTCTGTCACGCGACCTTAAGGTAATGGATGCTCCCGCAATATCTTTAGCGAAAGAAAACAGTATCCCAATTTTAGTTTTTTCTATACAAAAACCAGGAACCCTTGCAGAGGTTGTCAGAGGCGTTGGGTTACATACTTTAATTTCTTGAGAGTTTTTAGATGGAAGAAATAGATATCGATGATTTACAGAGGCGCATGGAGGGAGCAACCGCTTCTTTAACAAAAGATTTTCAAGGTCTCAGAACGGGAAGAGCTAATTCGCAACTCTTGGATGGAATAATGGTAGACGTCTACGGGGCAAAAATGCCTATCAATCAGGTTGCTACAGTCAGCGTACCCGAGCCTAGAATGTTATCTGTACAGGTTTGGGACAAAGATAATGTTAAACTTGTTGAAAAATCAATAAGAGAGTCGGATCTCGGACTTAACCCTCAATTAGATGGACAATTACTAAGAATTCCGTTGCCAGACCTGAGTGAAGATCGCCGAATCGAACTGTCCAAAATTGCAGGCAAGTATGCGGAAAGCGCCAGGATTGCTGTCAGGAATGTTCGAAGAGATGGGATGGATAAATTGAAAAAGATGGAAAAGGATAGTCATTTAAGCCAGGACGATAAACGCATTTATGATGAAGAAATTCAATCTTTAACGGACCGAACCATTATTCAAATTGACGAAATGTTGTCAAAAAAAGAAGAGGAAATCATGCAGGTTTGATAGATGGGAGCACAAACCGTAAAAGATAGCCAAATTGCACCGAAGCATGTGGCTATCATCATGGATGGTAATGGCCGATGGGCAAAAGCGAGAGGGCTGCCACGGGCTATGGGACACAAACATGGTGTTGAAAATGTTAGAGCCGTAGTAGAAGGTTCGTTGAGCTTAGGAATAAAATATCTAACGCTTTTTGGTTTTTCTTCAGAAAATTGGAAGCGGACGCCTACCGAAATTTTTGATTTAATGTCCTTGCTTCGAAATTATCTTGATAATGAAATTTTTGAGCTGCACAAGAAAAATATTCGATTTAAAGTAATCGGCGATAGAGAAAAGCTCGATGCAGATATAGTCGAATTGATAGAAGCTGCCGAGAAGCTTACAAAGACAAATCAAGATTTGATATTGACAGTTGCGCTAAGCTACGGTGGGCGTCGTGCTATAGCTTTAGCTGCAAAGGAATTAGCATACCGAGCATGCAAAGGTACAATAAAATTAGATGAAATTTCAGAAGAATCATTTGAGTTGGTTTTGGAGACGCAGGGTGTACCCAATCCGGATTTAGTTATAAGAACTTCCGGTGAGAAAAGAATTTCCAACTTTTTATTGTGGGAATGCGCATATTCAGAATTTGTCTTTTTTGATACCTTATGGCCCGACTTTTCGGGCGAACATTTGACGAAAGCAGTCCAAGAATATTGTAGTCGGGAACGGCGTTTTGGAGCAGCGTGATGCCTTCAGAGAAAAGTCAATAACTTTGGAAAATATCAAGTTGAATTTTGGGCCTTTATTTACAAAACAAACGTTAGTCCGATTAACGTCGTCTCTTTTTATGGCTGTCCCCGTAATAGTTTCCATAATTTTCGGCGGAGCGTATTTCACGGTCTTTGTTGCTTTTTTGGCTGCAACGATGTCATGGGAGGTCACCAGTACTGTTGGTAAGCCAAGAAAATACTTTATCGAAATTGGAATCGGTTTCTTTGTAGCTCTTCTCATTATAATTTTTGGATTTTTTTTTGCGACGTCCTTTTCTGAAAAGGGTCTTCCGTTGTTTTTGAGCCTGATAATAATTGTTGCTTATATTTTTAGAAAAGTACATTCAGTCGTCAGTGTTGTCCTTGGAAATATAATTGTCGTTTTTTCTTGTTTTTGCATGATCTGGTTGCGCGCCAATTTTGAAACAGAGTTTTTCGCATGGATTTTATTATCGGTAGTCGCCACCGATACCGGTGCATTTATAGTTGGATCTACAGTAGGTGGGATAAAATTAGCACCAAATATAAGTCCAAACAAAACATGGGCGGGTTTGTTAGGTGGAATATTTAGTAGCCTAATGGTGGCTTGGGTTTTTTATTTGTTTTGGTTAGAAGTTGACATTCTCAATATCTCTTTAATGGCAGTTATGCTTGCAATAATATCTCAGGTGGGAGACCTTGTTGAATCAGCATATAAGCGAAGTTATAAGATTAAAGACTCGAGCCGATTAATACCGGGGCATGGTGGTGTACTGGATAGGCTCGATGGCCATATAGCGGCTGGGATATTTATGAGTTTTATTTTGTTATATTACGATAGGGCGCTCCTGTGATAGGAAACAGTATCGTATTTTGTGGCGCTGGTAACTGAATAATGAAAACCATTTCGATTCTCGGTTCTACGGGTTCCGTTGGTTGTGCAACGGTTGATTTGATAAAAAAGATGCCGGGTGAGTATGTTGTGGAATCGTTAACCGCACATCAAAACTGGCAATTGTTAGCTCAGCAGGCAAAAATATTGAAGGCACGTTATGTGGCGGTGTCCAAGCATAAATATTATCAACCCCTAAAGAGCGCACTTGTAGGACAAAATATTGAAGTGGCTTCGGGAGAAAAAGCAATAATAGAGGCAGGAGAACGAGAGGTAGATTTGCTAATGGCAGCCATCGTTGGTACGGCTGGCTTACTTCCTACAGTGGCTGCCATAAGAAAGGGTACGACGGTGGCATTAGCCAATAAGGAATGTTTAGTTTCGTCAGGTGAACTATTAATCAAAGAACTTGAGAAGTCGGAAGCCAAATTGCTGCCAGTCGATTCCGAGCACAACGCCATATTTCAGGTCTTTGAAAATCATAACAAGTGCAATTTAGATCGTCTTATACTTACTGCGTCTGGCGGACCTTTTCGTAATTGTAGTCTAGAAGAGATGAAAGAGAAGAGCCCAAGAGAAGCTCTTGCGCACCCGAACTGGAATATGGGGAACAAAATATCAATAGATTCAGCGACAATGATGAATAAAGGACTCGAAATCATTGAAGCTCATCATCTTTTTGGAGTTAAAGAATCAGTAATTGATGTGGTAATTCACCCCCAATCGATAGTTCACAGTTTGGTGTCCTATTTAGATGGATCGGTTTTAGCTCAACTAGCTAATCCGGATATGAAAATACCTATAGCCTATACGCTATCGTGGCCAAAAAGAATGAATATAGATATGCCACGGTTAGACTTATCAAAAGTTGGCTTGCTAGAGTTTTATGAGCCGGATATAGGCAAATTCCCAGCCTTAAGATTGGCTAGAGAAAGCATTAATTTTGGGGGTAGTGCATGCCTTGTTTTCAATGCTGCGAATGAAGTAGCAGTTGCTGGATTTTTAGCTGGAAAGATTCGTTTTACAGATATTGTGTCTTTAGTGGAAAAGGTTCTAGAAAAAAATATAGAACCAGGACCCAAATCTATAGAAGAGGTTATTTTTATGGATGACGAAGTTCGTAAATACACTGAATCTATTGTTGGAGCATAGACCTTTTGGTACTCAATCTGTTAAATGAGTATCTCTCAACAAGGAATTAAAATCTAATGACCATTACTGCGATAGTAAGCTTTTTAGTTGTTCTCACAGTCTTAGTATTCGTTCATGAAATGGGACACTATCTGATTGCAAGAAAAAACGGTGTTCGAGTTGAAGTGTTCTCCATTGGTTTTGGTCCGGAAATAATAGGTTGGACGGATAATTCTCTGACCAGGTGGAAAATTTGTGCTATTCCGCTGGGGGGATATGTAAAAATGTTCGGTGATTCGAACCCAGCTAGCACAAAGTCCTTAAGCAGCGAATATTTTTCCGAAGACGACGCTCGGGTTTCTTTTCATCATAAGTCTCTAGCACAGAAAACGGCTGTAGTTGCGGCAGGTCCAATCGCAAATTTTTTATTTGCTGTTCTGCTACTTACGTTTCTCTTTGCTATTGTAGGACAGAAACACGCGCCGGCCATAATAGATAAAATAGCTAGTGGGAGTGCCGCAGAAGAAGCAGGGCTTTCGGTCGGAGATAGGATACTTCGGGTGGATAATACTGAGATAAATAAATTCAATGACTTAAGGCGTATTGTCAGTCCCAACCCGAATAAAAATCTTTTGTTCTTGATTGAGCGTGATGGCAAAAAGATTGAAATCGATGTTGTCCCATCATTGACCGAGGTGCGTGATGCATCCGGTACTATGATTAAGGTAGGGCTACTCGGCGTGAGCAGTACGCAAACCAGTACCAAGCTATATGACCCAATTAGTGCTTTTAAAGAAGCAGTGACCGAGAGTTGGTCCATATCAACTCAAACCTTGCATTATCTTGGACAAATCGTAATTGGATCAAGAGGAACGGAGGAGTTAGGAGGCCCCATACGAATAGCTAAAATATCTGGCGCTGTAGCGGAAATTGGTATTAGTAGTCTAATATATTTTATGGCGGTATTATCAATTAATTTGGGTTTGATAAATTTGTTTCCCATTCCTGTTTTAGATGGTGGTCATTTGGTTTTATATTTGATGGAGTTCATTCGCGGTCGGCCCCTCGGGCAAAAAGCGCAAGAAGCAGTATCGTTTACCGGGTTGGGAATAGTAATTGCATTAATGATCTTTGTTACCTTAAACGATATATGGCCTGGATTTTGGTCTAATATTGGATTGAGTTGAAAGTATGAAATTTGTAATTAGAACCATCTGTTTTGCATTTTTCTTATTATTCATAAGTTTTTTCGAAGGCGTTTGTGAAAAATGTGGAAGCGCACATGCCTCGCAGACAAATATCCTTGAGATTGTGGTTCAGGGTTCAAAAAGAATCGATCCAGAAACCATCATAGCTTTTGGGAAGATTAAAGTAGGTGAACAATTCAACGAAGTGAAATTAAATGAAACTATCAAAAATTTGTTCAATACAGGGTTGTTTGCCGATGTTCAACTATCTTTGCAAGATGGACTGCTTACAATTAGTGTTGAAGAAAACCCTCTTATAAATAGGGTAATTTTTGAAGGCAATGACCGTATTGATGCTGAAGACTTGGAAAGAGAATTACAACTTAAACCAAGACGGGTTCTTACAAGAACAAAGGTGCAGCAAGATACTCAAAGACTTATAGATATTTACCGTTTAACCGGAAGATTTGGCGTAAAAATTCAACCACAGTTGGTCGTGCTTGATCAAAATCGGGTGGATTTAATTTTTGAGATTGAAGAAGGGGCACTCAGTAAAATAAGTAAAATTTCATTTATCGGAAATGATAAATTTTCGGATTCTAAGTTGCGGGATGTTATCCAATCAAAAGAAGATGCTTTCTATAGATTTCTGACGTCTAATGACACCTATGATCCAGAAAGACTGAAATTTGATGGAGAATTACTCCGCCGTTTTTATCTAAATAATGGTTTCATAGATTTTCAGGTTGTTTCTACAGTCGCTGAATTCTCTACTGGGGATGCAAGTTTTGCTGTTACTTTCACTTTAGATGAAGGTAAACGCTATAAGCTGGGTAAAATTACACTAGAGAGTGCAGTAGAAGATGTTAATATTGAAAACTTGCGCCACCTCTACAAAGGATTAGAGGGAGGTTGGTATAATGCGAGGTTGGTTAATAACGCGGTCGCTCGCTTGGTTGGTCAACTTGGGGTAGATGGTTTTGCCTTTGTAGATATAAAACGAGAGATAAAGCGAAAAGAAAATAACGATGCTGTTGTTCTGGCGTTATATATAGCGAAGACACCTCGCGTTCATGTTGAACGCATAAATATTGAGGGTAACTCCCGAACACTAGATTCAGTAATTCGCCGAGAATTCGATTTGTTGGAAGGCGATGCGTTCAATGTTTCCAAGTTAAGAAGAGCTCGACGAAGTATAAGGAATCTAGGCTTTTTCTCGAAGGCTAAAGTTGATAGTTTACCCGGCAGTGCTACAGATAAAACAATCATAAGGGTATCGGTGGAAGAGAAGTCGACAGGAGAGATATCCCTTGGGGCAGGGTTCTCATCCCAAGATGGACCACTTGCGAATATAGGCATTAGAGAGAGAAATCTTCTAGGTAAGGGACAAGATCTCAACTTCAATTTCAAAGGGTCAGCTGCTCGCCAAGAGTTTAAAATTGGTTTTACTGAGCCATACTTTCTAGACAGGGATGTGTCTGCCGGGTTCGACCTCGTTCAATCTACCACGGATCGCCAGACAGAAAGTTCTTTTGACGAGCGCAAAGCTGGTGGTGGTTTGCGCCTTGGGTATTCATTAGGTCCAGATTTACGCCAAAGATTGAAATATTCATTTGAAAGAACGCAAATTAGAAACGTGGATGATCAGGCCTCAATTTTCATTAAAGAGCAAGAGGGAAGTAATACGGTCTCACAAGTGAGTCATACAACGTCGTTTGACAAACTGGATAATAGACGGGAGCCTTCAAAGGGTTATGCTGTCAGTCTCACAAATGATTTAGCAGGGCTCGGTGGTGATGCTCGGCATTTACGCTCTAAGCTTAAAGCAGGATACTTTGTTCCGATATTGGAAGACCAAGTTTTATCATTTCGGCTCGAAACAGGGTACATCAAGGGTATCGGCGAAGATGTTGAGATAGGAGAACGTTTCTTTTTAGGTGGAAGAAAAATCAGAGGTTTTGCTCCCTCGGGAATTGGTCCAAGAGATTTAAAAACAAAAGATGTTCTTGGAGGTAACCAGTATTACACTGGGTCTGTAGAACTACGATTTCCCATAGGGCTGCCAAATGAGCTTGGACTTAAAGCATCAATATTCAGCGATGTAGGAAGTTTATCAGGTCTCGACCAAAATTCTTCTCAGATTGAAGATGCTTCTGGGTTGCGGGCCTCCGTTGGTTTGGGGCTTTCTTGGGCAACGGGAATAGGCCTAATGCGATTGGATTTTGCTAGCGCAATGTTAAAAGAAGAGTTAGATGAAACAGAATTTATCAGCTTTAGTTTTGGAACAGGGTTTTAAGATAAATATTATGAAAGTTTTAATCCCTTTTATTTTGTTGGCTGTGCTGGTTTTGCAGACGTCATTTGTACGTGCACAAACCTCAAGCGAGTTAGAACCAGTTTCATTGGCTGTGATCGACTTCCGGGGCGTTTTAGCAAAGTCAGAGGCTGCCCGCAATATTCGATCGGCCGTAGATGAAAAAAGACAAGAGCTTCGTAAATATTTTCTTGAGGTTGAGAATAGTTTGCGCGAAGAGCAGAAAAATTTGTCAAAAAAACGATCAATAGTGACAGCTGAAGCATTTGAAAAACGAGCGCGAAAGTTAAAGGAAAAAGCGCAGTCAGCGCAGAAGCTTGCCCAAACCAGTAATCAAAAACTAAAAAAATCATTTGATCAAGCTATGGATAAGGTCCAAAAGGAATTAGTGAGAATTGTTGCTGAAGTAGCAGAAGAGTCGGGTGTTGGTGTGGTTCTTTTCAGGAGTGCAATTGTAATAGCGGTAAAAAAGCTTGATATTTCAAAAGAAGTTTTGATGCGGCTAAACAAAAAATTGCCAGATGTAAAAGTTCGTTTTGAAACTGTCAAAGGATCGAAGTAAACGCATGGCTGATCCACGGTTTTTTAAGAAAAGAAAACCCCTTAGCGTAGGCGAGATTATTATGCTCACTGGGGCTACACTTAAGGACCCTTCAATGGAGTCCACTCTGATAAGTGACGTCGCCTCAATAAGCACTGCGAAGGAAGGTGAAATATCGTTTGTGGAAAACAGAAGGTATGCGAGCCAGCTTACTTCTTCAAAAGCGTCTGCATGTTTTTTAACGGAAGATCTTTTGAATAGAGTGCCTCAACATATGATCCCCTTGCTCACAACCTCTCCGCGACGAGCCTTTGCAAAATTGTCGCAAAGATTTTATGAAAAGGAAGATCAAACTCCAAAAATTAGTAATAAAAGTGTCGTTTCAAAATCTTCTACTATTGGTGAGGGTTGCCGAATAGACCCCGGTGTAATAGTAGGCGAGTTTTGCGAAATAGGAACAGATTGTTGGATTGGAAGCAATTCAGTTATAGGCGACGGTGTGAAAATTGGCGATCGAACGCGAATAGGAACTAATGTTTCCATATCGCACTCTGAAGTTGGTGCTGATTGCTTTATTTACCCTGGCGTTAGAATAGGACAGCCTGGGTTCGGTTTTGAGGTTGATGCGGCAGGACCAATAGAGATGCCACAATTAGGGCGCGTAATTATTGGTGATAATGTTGAAATTGGAGCAAACAGTACGATTGATAGGGGAGCGGGTCCTGACACAGAAATAGGTGATTTCACTCGTATAGATAATCTGGTACAAATAGGACATAATGTGAAAGTTGGGAAAAACTGTATTATTGTCGCTCAGGTGGGGATATCGGGTAGCACACAAATTGGTGATCAGTCTGTTATTGGGGGGCAGACGGGTTTGGCTGGGCACTTAAAAATAGGAAAACAGGTAAAAATAGCTGCCCAATCCGGTGTAACTAGAAACTTAAAGGATGGATCTATAGTTGGCGGTGCTCCTGCTGTTCCAATAGAAGATTTCCGACGGCAGGTTGCAAATATTAAGTCCTTAGGGCGCAGGGATCTTCGGAGAACATAGGAAATTTCGAAAATGACCCAAATCAAAGCTACTACGGAAAACACATTTCCAATCGACGTTCAGCGTATTAAAGAGTTAATCCCACATAGGTATCCATTTTTACTTGTAGACCTTATTAAATCTTTGGTGCCAAATGAATCTGCAGTTGGCGTGAAAAATGTTTCCATAAATGAGTCTTTTTTTCAAGGACATTTCCCTGAGCGTCCTGTTATGCCAGGTGTTTTAATCGTTGAAGCAATGGCACAGACGGCGGGTTGTTTGGTGGTTGAAAGCCTTGGCAAACAATCAGAAGGTAAATTAGTGTATTTTATGAGTATTGAGAATGCGCGCTTTAGAAAGCCTGTGGTGCCCGGTGATCAACTAATTATAAATGTTGAGAAAACGAGAGAAAGGGGCAATGTGTTCAAGTTTGACGGCAAGGTATACGTCGAAGAGGTTGTTGTTGCAGAGGCAAGTTTTTCGGCAATGATAGTAGATAAATGATGTCCGAACCAAAAACCTCTCCTAGTGGAATACATCCCTCCGCAGTAGTCGAAGACGGAGCCAGCATTGCACCGGACGTTACAATTGGTCCTTTTTCAGTAGTTGGCAAAAACGTCTCAATAGAGAGTGGATCAGTATTACACTCCCATGTTGTCGTTGATGGACACACTTCAATTGGTGAGAAAACAGAAGTGTTTCCATTTGCGTCCTTAGGATCTAGACCACAAGATTTAAAATATTCCGGCGAGGCTTCTAAACTAATCATAGGTAGTGGAAATATAATTAGAGAACATGTAACGATGAATCCTGGCACTACGGGAGGAGGAATGCTTACAAAAGTTGGCGATAACTGTTTGTTTATGGTGGGGGCACATGTCGCTCACGATTGCCAGGTTGGTGATAATGTCATACTCGCAAATAACGCTACATTGGCAGGTCATGTAGTCGTTGGTTCTTTTGCAATTTTGGGCGGCCTCTCCGCCATCCATCAATTTGTAAGAATTGGAGATCATGCGATAGTTGGAGGTATGTCGGGTGTTGAGCATGATGTTATACCTTTTGGTTCGGTTAAAGGAGAAAGAGCGCGTCTAGCCGGTTTAAATATAATAGGGATGCGTAGAAGAGGGTTTTCGAGGCAAGAGTTGGATGATCTTAGGGCAGGTTATAAAAAGCTGTTCTCCGGAACAGATAATTTTCAAGATCGAGTTGCTAGCCTTTCATCTGAAAAAACTCAAACACAAGCTTTGAAAGAAGTAATAGATTTTATTCAGCAGGACTCAAGTAGAGCCATCTGTCAGCCGAAGGATGATTGATAGTGCTATGGAAACAAATTTATGCGTGATAGCTGGTGGCGGAATTCTACCGCGTAAAGTAGCTGACAACTTTGATCCTTCTGGAGAAAGAATTTTTTTTCTTGCATTTCGAAACATTACCGATCCAGAGATAGTTGCTGGGCGTCACCATGAGTGGCTTGAATTGGGAGAGATTCAAAAAGCTATAGATGCCATGCACCGAAACAACGTAGGTAAGGTGGTTATGGCAGGTCCAATTCAGCGGCCTGCACTATCCTCACTGGCCCTCGACACGAGGGCTCTAAAAATGTTGGCAAAAGGAGGGCTAAAGGTATTTGGTGATGATGGTCTATTGTCGCTTGTAGCCAAAGAAATCGAAAAAGAGGATATAAAAATTATTGGAATAGAGGAAATACTTTCTGGGGTGCTAACGAAAGAGGGATTGTTGGCCGGGCCAGCACCCACTAAAAATTCATGGGACGATATTAAGAGAGGTTTGCATGTGCTTAATAATCTGGGGCCTTGTGATGTAGGTCAGAGCGTAGCTGTTCAGGAGGGATTAGTTCTTGCGGTCGAGGCAATAGAAGGAACCGATAAAATGATAGAGCGGGCCGGAGGCCTTAAAAGAAATGTAAGTGGACCAATATTGATAAAAATTAGTAAAGTTAATCAGGACAAAAGAGTAGATCTTCCAACAGCTGGTCCAGAAACAGTTAATAACGCTATCAGGGCGGGTTTCCAAGGGCTAGCACTTGAGGCAAATAACTCCTTATTACTAGACAAAGATCGTGTATTGAAAATTGCAGAAAAAAACGCCTTTTTTGTTATAGGGGTAGACCAGTCAAAAGTTCTGCGATGATTACAAAAACTACAGAAAAGTTTGCGCGTCCAATGATTTATGTTATAGCGGGAGAGGTCTCGGGGGACATAATCGGGGCAAGGTTGATCCGCGAAATAAACCGTTTGCAAAAAGATAAATTCAGTTTTACTGGGGTTGGTGGTGATCAAATGGCCAACGAAGGGGTGCAAAGTTTATTTCCAATCTCAGAAATGGCAGTCATGGGAATATTTGAATTGGTCCCTCATGTGCCAAACCTAATGCGAAGAATTCATGAAACCGTGCAAGACATAATAGCCAAAAAACCGGTTGCAGTTATATCGATTGACTCAAAAGCATTTACGATGCGCGTTGCCAAGCTTATTCAAAAAAAGCAAAAAGAGAGTGATAAAGGAATCAAATTGATCCATATGGTTGCGCCAACGGTTTGGGCTTGGCGGCCTGGGCGCGCGAAAAATATCTCGAAATTTCTTGACCATCTCTTGACTTTGTTTCCATTCGAGCCCCCCTTTTTCACGCGTTATGGTTTACCAACCACATTTATTGGACATCCTCTCGCAGAGCAGCCTGTAGGATGTAGTTCCGTCTACCGAAACATTCATGATGTCGACGAAGCCACAAAAATAATTTCCTTGTTGCCAGGTTCAAGGCCGGGAGAAATTAAACGTTTGCTGCCAACCTTTAAAAAGACACTTGACCTTCTAATAAAAAAATATCCAAACATTCATATAGCTATGCCAACGGTTGTTAGCGTTAAAGGGATGCTGCGGAGAGAGACGCTAGGGTGGAAAACACCCGTTTCAATTATAACGGATCCTGAAATGAAACTTAATGCACTCGCGGCTAGTAGTGTTGCACTTGCTGCCTCTGGTACTGTTACACTGGAACTAGCATTGGCAAAGGTTCCCAGCGTGATAGCGTATAAAGTTAACCCCTTATCTGCTATCATTGGTTATTTCCTCGTAAATCATGATGCTGTGGTGCTTCCGAATAAATTAATGGGCAAAGAAATATTTCCGCTTTATTTACAATGGAAATGCACGCCGTGTAATTTATATAAGGCGGTTACTCAAAAAATTGAGAATCCAACAGATCAACTTATCGAAGTCAGTGATGCTATAAGAAATATGCTGCGCCCGAATAGACAAGCATCGCAAAGTTTAGCGGCACAGATCATCATCAATTTGGTGGCGGGTACCAAAACGTTATCTTTGTGAGATGAATACAATT
>Ga0160422_10001561_pt1 | contig 14320 bp, 12 predicted proteins | sample Fk160mmetaG_FD_108192 | JGI IMG/M metagenome (GOLD analysis project Ga0160422, IMG submission 108192) | Marine microbial communities from the Central Pacific Ocean - Fk160115 60m metaG | ecosystem: Environmental > Aquatic > Marine > Oceanic > Photic zone | place: The Central Pacific Ocean...
AAAAGTTTCTGAAAGGTTTAAATTAGTAATATGATTTTGTCGATTTGATCTCTTATAAGTCAAATACTCAATTATAAAAATATCAATAAAATTTAGATATTTTCTATATTGAAAATTTCTTTTATCTTTCTGGAAACCTGAAATTGAATCCTTTGATTTTATATCTGCATACCATTTTAATCTCCAGAATGTTGATTTTGGCTCTCTAGTTAAAGTCTCTAGATTATAATTTAGAAAAATATCATTTAAGATTCCAATTTTTTTCTCATGTAAATCTTCCAAAGTAAAAATCTTCAATAAATTTTTTTTATTTTTATAAATTTGTACTTGAGATACTATACTTTTAAAGTTAGAGAATAACCTTGAAGGGCTTTTATAGAGTTTATTTCCCATTTGGTCTGAAGAATTAATACCCCATGAAGATTTTTCTATCTTCACAGATTCCTGATATCTTACAAACCCTATTCTTGGATCCCTCGTTATATGAAGTAACCTATAGTTAAGTCCATTTGGTACATAAGGCTCACTAATATTTCTTGGCTTATGTAAGTGATAGAACAATATCTTTCCTTCCAAAGGATTGTAATTACATGTTAAAGAATATGCAATATGTATTATCAAGAAAATATTCTTTTCATCTTTTTTAATATGTTTAAAAAGGGAACAGAAATGTTTCTTAAAAATATCTATATCAACTTTAACAAATTGATTATTATTTTCTCCTAATGAATCCCACCCTTCAATAATATTCAATGAAGTATTAAAAATTTCAGGATTTCTGGCAATAAACCTATCTGCTATCAATTCTGATGAAATACTACTAGAGTGCTTTAAATAGTCCCATTTTGTTCTTATCTCAGGCAAATTTATTATCTGTTTATTACCATCTAATAAGCTATGAAAGAATGCAGAACCTCCTCTTGCATTAACTGTAAATAAAATAACCGGAAGATTTTGAACATGTCTTACCATTTCTAAATAACTTGAATTTATTTCTGAATTATTAAAATTAACTTCTTTAATAGAACTTTGCATGAAATTTTAATTCAATATAATTTATTATTTTAGTTGATTGAAGTTTTTATTTAAATCATTCATATTAAATCTTTTAATTTAAAAAATTTAATAAAAATAAATTTTCTAAAAGTAAAAGTTTAATTCCATCTAAAATCGTATCAAACAACTATTGGATATAAATTACTTTCTTTCAATAATTATTAGTGATAAAAAAAAGACTTATTTATTTAGTTTAAATATATTTGATTCTTCTTCAATTTCTTTGATTCTTTTTATATTTTCTAGCGAATTTAAATCATCAATGGTATCAATTTCAACCCAGTTATATCTATGAGGAATAACATTAATTAAGATTGAATTTTTAATAAGACTGTCCAAAAAATCAGTTAAATAAGCTTCTTTTAAAGAAATTCCATTAGCAATATTTTGATTTTGTTTTTGATGAAAATGTTTTTTAAAAATTTCACATCCATTATTATTTAACTTTATTAAACCCATATATTGACCTTGAATTTCACTGATATCTCTTGTTTTTTTGCCAATTTCAAGAAGGATTTTATTTTTATTAAATTTTAGAGTTTCTACATCCATAAAGATATCATCTTGTCTGGTTTTCCAATATTCAAGCCAATTTAAATCTATTGGGATTGAAATTTCATTTTTATCATTCAATATTTCTTTAATAATAAATGGCGAATAAACAATATCTCCGTAAGAAATTATTACATCCCCATTTAAAATATTTTCAGCTTTAAATAAACTCCATAACATATTAGTTGAATCATAATCTTGATTAACAATTAAGTTTTTTGATATTTTTAAAAGTTGATTTGATTGGAAACCTCCCACTAAGAAAATATCTAAATCAAAATTACTTAAAACTTCAATTTGCCGCAAAAGTAAACTTTTATTCAATATTTCAACAAGCGATTTTGGCTTTGAGATTGTTAATGGTTGTAGTCTTGATCCAATTCCAGCACATAAAATTATAATCTTAGTTTTGTTATTCATTTTTTAAAAAAATTCTTAAAAAGAAGAATATCATTCTTAGAAAATGGTTTATTCCTCTCTGGATGCCACATTATACCTAATTGTTTATTTTTATTATGAAGTAATGATTTTATGACTTTTTTAGTACTTGCTAACGGAATTAAATCATTACCAATATTATCAAAAGTAACTGCTAATTCATGATATGAATTAACGATATTATCAAATTTAAATTGATCTTTTAAAATCTTTAAATTTTGATTTTGGCCACAATGACCTTCTACTTTTTTTAGATTACCCCCATAAAAATAATTTAACATTTGCATCCCCCTACACACTCCTAAAAGTGGTATTTTATTCTTTGCACAGTATTTTATTAAATTTAATTCTAAATTATCTCTATCTTCTGAAACAAGATTTGGATCTTCTATAAAATTTTTATCTTTTTCTAAATTATATAATTTTCTTGAGAAATCTCCACCTCCAGTTAAAATTACTCCAGAAATATTTATTAGATATTCTTCAAAATCAATTGCCAAATTGGGAATTAATACAGGAAAAAAATTACATTTGTAAAGAAATAAAGTCCAATTTTGATCCAAAGAATCATAAACTTGTGATTGTCCTTCTCTAATATTAGTTCGTTGTGTTATTGCAATTTTTGGCTTAAGCATTTTAAAAAAATTTAGTTATTTAATATTGAAAGATGTTTTAATACTGGATGTATTATAAAATAATTCATATCATTAACTTTTACTTTTTGGTTTAAAAAAAGATCTTCAAGTAAATTTGCCTCATTAATCATTTGTAATGTCTTTATAAGTACATTTGACCTTACTGAAGAGTCATATATATGATCAATTTTACTTAAATCAGGGGGTAACTTAAATTTTTTTCTATATAATATAGGTCCTGTATCAATTTTCTCTGACATTATTATTGATGAAGCTCCAATATATTTTTCTTTCAAGGCACTATAATAATTAGTTGTGCTACCTCTATAATCTGGCAAGTATCCGCCATGAATATGTAAAAAATATTTACCAATATTAAGAATTTTTGATCTTAATATTGTCCCACCGTACCCAGAATAAATGATAATTTTTTCTTGTAAATTTTTTAACTTTTCAATAACATTATCTAAATTTACATTTGTCTCATTAATAAAATTAAAATTAATATTATATTTTTTACATGTCTCTTCAAGTGTTTCGTTTGGTTTAAAAACAAAATTTTCAATGTAAAAAGATTTTATTTCTAGAGTTTTATTTTTTAAGTCTTGTCCAGCTAAAATTTTACCTCGATTTTCAAGTATTAAAATTTTTGAAGGAAGCAATCCTTTCTTTGCAATAGATTGTAAGTAGAATCTTGATCTACTGGTTTCTGCGGCAAGCATAGCTATGTTTTTTTTTATCATCTATAGAATTTAAGTTTTTCTATTATCATAGTCTCAATCAACAAAGGAATTGAATGTGCATTACCTCTGAATTCTTTTGCAAGATTTTTCCTATCTTGAGAGCATAAAGTATCAGATATTTTTAGTGCTGAATTAAGATATTGCAACTCATGATCTCTCATATAATAAATTAATAAGGCAATTGATGTCAGCCAATAAATTTTCAAATCATGAAAATTACCTTTTGGCTTATAACTGTCTAATTTATAAGATTGATATAATTTTTTAGAAATCTCGAACTTTTTGAGAATTTTATAAATAATTAATTTATGCTCTTTCTCAATATTATTGAAACTAAAATTAATTATTAATTCATATAATTTTTCCTTTGTATTTAAATTATATTTATCGTAGTTAACTAATTCATCTTCATATAGGTAGGATTGTTCACATCTAAAAAATAGATTTTTTAATTTACTAATTTGATATTGATTTTTAAGATTTGAGAAATAAATTTCTGATATATTCTTAAGTTTCATTAAAACTGCAAAATCCTTTTTTGAGATAATATTTTTGTTTTTATTAATTTGTGTTTCATAAAAAGATATTAATTCATTTCTATTCTCTTCATATAACTCGAGAAATTTTACACCACCATATTCTGAATACATATAGTTGTGATTTTTAATCAATCTATTTGTTTCACAATAGATATATTTTTTCATAAATTATTTAAGACTTTATTTGCAGAAGATAATAGTTGATCAATTGATCCATTATTTTTTATCTTTAAATTTGGATTAGAGGGAATAGGGAATTCTAAATCTTTGCCAGCGACATTCTTGATTTCGCCCCTCTTAAATTTTGCATAAATGCCTTTGCTATCTCTTCTTTCAAGAATATCCATCGGGGTTTCTATAAAGATTTCATAATATTTGATTTTGGATACTCTATTCAATTTACGATGTTTAGTAAAAATAGAGAGTATTGGGCAAATGACAATAATTCCTTGAGATGCAATAAATTGTCCTAAATTATAAATCCTGTCTGCATTCTTTTCTCTATCTTCCAGAGAATGAGATAAATCATTTGCAAATAAATCTCTTATTTCATCTCCATCCAACATAATAACAGCCTTTCCTTTTTTTCTTATCTCTGCACATAGATACTTTCCTAAAGTTGTCTTGCCAGCCCCTGATAATCCAATAATCCAAATAATCATTAGCAAATAACTTCTATAATTCTAGATCCTGGGTCTAGAGAGATTCGAGAGGAGTTTTTTAATTTATGATAGATCTGTTCGCCACAACCAATCGCTGCAGTAACATTAAATTCTGAACATCTTATTGCCATATGAGAATTCGCTCCTCCATATTTAGTTATTAGACCCAGTATAGATTTTGAAAAGACCCAATCGAAACCAGGGTCAGCATTTTCTAGTAAAACGATTTTATTTTCTAATGAGCTGCTTTCACTATTTTTTAAATTAATAATCTTACCGACCCTCTTCTTACTACCAATAAAATTAGGTAAATTTACTTGAAAAGGGACAACACTCATTGAACTCTCATCTATTATTAATTGAGGTAGTCTTAAGGCCTTAGTAATTTGATAAGTAATTTCGCCTGCTTGACTAGAACTTTTTAAAAATTTTGAAGGTGATATATTACTTGTCTTCTCAGTTAGTTTTAAAAATATATTTAAATCAATATAAGATAATTCATCTCTAGAAAGACCATATTTCCCCCCTGTTATTGCAATTTTCTCAAGAATTCTACTTATATTCTTTGTGAAAATGTATTTACCATATTCTCTTCCTTTTATAGCTTTCTCAACATATTCAAAAAATTCTTTTGATGATTTCCAAGGTAATTTTTTTTCTAATAATAAATTATCGATTTGTATGATTTTATTTTTATTAAGTTGAAATATTTCTAATTTTTCTTTTTGACTGCAAAGAGATTTTGAAAATAAGGAATTTCCTAATTCATTATATGTTTTTGATGTTATGTCATATGTCCCAGGCCTTAAGTGGCCATAAAGGTGAAAAAAATCTTTTTGTTGCATTTTTCCACTACTAACTCTTCTTAAATCAGAAACTATATCAGAAGCTACTGTTCTAATATTTCGATATAGAGAATAAATATCAGATCTTTCTAAAATGTCTAATCTGATTAGTGATTGTAATAATGAATTGGCTATGAATCCATGCCTTGCAAGAATAGAAAAAGGAATAGTTCCAAAATTTATGCAGTCATCTATGAGAGTGAATAGATTATATTGATTAAATACAGTTGAATTGGACTGTATTTTAGATAATATATTAATCCTTTCATAAGCACTTTCAATGGAACCTAATGAAGATTTATGCATTACAGAGTTTAGTTGCTCTAAATATGCAATTTCAGTGCTTATAGTCTCTTTCTCATTAAGTAATCCAGGATAAAAATTATTGAATCTATCTCCAAAATCAAAAATATAATTTGGTATTGCTACCTCAAATTCAACCTTATCATGAAGTTGAGGGTTTTTTGATAACCTCTCAATCCATGCATTTACCATTTTTTCAGCAATAGTTTTTTCAATATTTTTATTTATAAAAGAGTTAAAACTTAATCTGACATCAATATAAGGTTGTCCACCTAGGGATAACATTAATGGTTGACCTTTAGGTATAAAGTAACCCATTTGCTCACGAGCAATTCTCCATGCATCTTTTGTTATTAGAGTTTCATAAAGAGAATAGGCTAATGGTTTAGGTGTTCTACCAATCATTTCGGCTGGGTTCCAATCTGGCATTTGTCCCAGAATTAAATTATCACCAAATATATTTTTATTTTTCTGGTTCCTTTCAATAAAAAATTCGGTTGTGTTATTTATTAAATTACCTAAATCATTAGTCATTTTTTTATTCCAATTAATTATTTTAGTCATTTCTCTAACTTGCAACAAAACAACTTGATTATCATTTGTAACTGCAAATTCAATATCTAAAAAATTATTTTGCTTTTTGTTTTCTAACTCTCGTATTGCATCTATTAAGACTTTAAATCTCTTTGATCTTAATAGATTAACTTTATTCCTAAAAACAAATAACGTTCTATTAGCGTATTCATTTAAACCAGAGGTTACAGTATCTGTCGAGCCAGAAATATCATCATAATTAATAGTGTAATAGGGAGCTCCTGTTGTCATCTCATGAGTAAAAACAACTCCACTCATACTGATATCCTCAACCATCAGTTGAATAATGATTTGGTTATTCTCTTTATCAGAATTTTTGACTTTATAACTTTTGAAAACAGAATTAATTGCTGCGATTAATTGTTCTTTATCTTTATAATCTACATTAAGGATTGATTCATATTTGCCAGCACCTGAAGAATCTGAACAGTCTTCATCTAAAGCTGCAGATCTTACAGCTAACTTATCTTTTTCATTAAAAAAAACAAATATATCATTCAAAATCTTTAAGCTATTATTATCCCAATCTTTTTTATAAAAAGTATAAAATTTTGGTATGGAAAAATATTTTAATTTCCCTTCAAGTTCCCTTAATGCCTTTATCTTTCCGCTAGACAATTATTAAAAAATACAAATTTATACACTAAACCAATCCAAAATATATGTCAAATAAGTAATTAATAATTTCTACATACCTAATATAGAATTTTTATTAGGGAAATATTATTTGATTTGAAATAAATAATAAGCATTTTGCTTAGCCCCAATTAAAAATTAGTTATAAATAAATAAGTCTTTAAATTTAAAATATTAGTTTAAGTTTTTAATCTTAATTGATTAAATAAGAATTAACAATTTTTTATAAATTGTTTTAAAAATATTAAATTATAAATTAAACAAATTACTGGTGAGTTATTATCTAAAAAATTTCTAATTTTATGACTGAAAAAATATCTTTTGTTACTCAATTCATCTCAAATACTCAAGTCATACCTTTAATTTCCAATAAAGATTTTGAAAAGTTGAAACATCTATGTAAATGTATTATTAATAGTGGATGCAAAATTATTGAATTTGGTATTAGATATGAAAATTCAATAGAGAATTATTCAAAACTCCAAAAATTCATAAAATCAGAATATGATGGGGTGATTTTCGGTGCGGGTTCAGTATCTGATTTAGAAGTAGCAAAAAAAATTATTGACTACGGAACTGATTTTATAATTGGTCCTGGTTATGATGAATTTATTAAAATTGAATGTGAAAAATCAAAGAAGCTTTACATCCCTGGATGTTCCACTGCTACTGAATGTATCAATGCAAAGAATTCAGGAATTAAATTAGTAAAGATTTTCCCCGCAAATCACCTTGGAGGTATAAGTTTTGTAAAGGCATTGAAATCAGCAATGCCTTGGTTAAAATTTATTCCAGCGGGGGGTATAGCTCCTAATCCGAGAGAGGTAAATCTATGGCTCAAAGCAGGCGCTACAGCAGTTACTTTAGGTTCAGTTTTATTTAGAGAAGATTTAGTTAGAGAATCAAATTTTATTCAAATTGAAAATACATTAAGCGATATAATACAAAATAAAAATAAAGATCAATTATTATTTAAGGAATGAAGTATAAGAAAAATTTAATAATTTGGGATTTTGATGGAGTATTATTTGATTCACTTAAAGAATGTGTGCTGGTTACAAAACTAAGTGACCAATTCTATAGGGAACAAAAAATATCTTTAAATCAAATAAAGTCTCTGATTTCATCAGAATATTTAGATCAACTATTATTTAAGATGAAAAGACTAAGACCATTTATTAATAGTGGTCAAGATTATATTTGGCAATACAAATTTTATGAACATTTAAAAGACAAATATCATTCATTTTTTGAATATAAAGAAACTTTTGAGATGTTTTTTAATGAAAAAGAAGACAAGTTATATCAACAACTTTTTTATAGCACGCGTAAAGAAATTCAAAATCTTCTTGAAAATGAATATTTCTCACTTTTTATTCCATATAAGCAAGCTTTAGAAGCCTTCAAGGAATCGCTCAAAACTAATAAAAACTATATATGTTCATCAAGAGATTTTAGAGCTATCAAAGAAATACTTGATTTTTATGGAGTATTTTTTGACTCAGAAAATATATTTACAAAAGATCATAACGGCTTTGGCAATTGTGATTTTACAAAACCTTCACAAATAAACCAAATATTAATTAAAGAGAATTTTCTTAATGAAAAATTTATTTTTATTGAAGATCAAATTAAAATACCTTTTGTATTAAAAGATAAATATCCTAAAATGGAAATTATTTATGCCAATTATGGCTATGGATTAGATTCTACTTGCATTGATCTAAATCAGCTAAATTTAACTATCGTAGATAAACCAAAAGATCTTTTAAAAATATCTTTAAAAAACTAAAATGAATATTGCTCTTTTGACCGGCAGAGGTAAAAGTATCTCATTACCAGATAAAAATATTTTAAAAGTCTTGGGTAGACCAATGATGGCTTATCCAATATTAATGGCACAAAAAGCTAAGACTATTGATGATATATATATTTCTACAGATGGTGAAAAATTAATTGAAATCGCAGAAAGCATGAATGTAAAAGTAATTTTAAGACCTGATGAAATATCTCAACCTGATTCCCAACATAAAGATGCCATATTACATGCTTTAACTTTTTTGGAGGGGCAAGGGATTTTCCCCGAAATTATTGTAGTTTTACTTTGTAATGTAGGTACTCACCAACCAGGAACTATTGATAAATGTGTAAATATTCTGAAACAAAATCCTGATATTGATTCTGTAGTAACAATTGATGAAAGGAATGAGTATCATCCTTTAAGAGCAAAAAAAATTGATAAAGATGGCTTCTTAAAGCCTTTTTTAGCAATTAAAGAGGGTGAAAAAATTTCTACTAATAGACAAGATCTTAATCCTTGCTATTTTCTAGACCACACTTTATGGGCTTTAAGAGTAAAAAGCTGTTTTAAGTCAAATTCTTTAGGTCAGCCCCCATGGGATTTTATGGGTAAAAAGATTGTTGGAGTTCCTTGTCAAGGATCAATTGATATTCATACCCTTGCTGATTTAGCCTATACAGAAAGATGGCTTCTTGAAAATGGATGGACTAATAATATTTCTTCTGATTAATGGTCATATAAATATAATTGTTGACTTTCTTTAATTTGATTTCTAAATTAATATCCAACTTGCATATTTTAATATCTAATGGGCATTAAAAAAAGTAGTAGGCTCAATAAAGTTTTTAGAGAATTTTATGGGTATAGTGATAGAAGAAATTTTTATAGATTAGATAGAAATGAGGATCCTGTTGGTTGGGATGATTCGGTATTCTCTAAATTAAAAGACTATCTCACTAAATATGATTTTGCGGCTTACACCGACTCTAATGAATTACTGAGCACTCTATGTAATTGGACTGGTTTCCCAGAAGAAAATATCTATATCACAGCGGGAGCAGACGGCGCAATAAAAAATATTTTTGAAGTTTATTTAGATCCTGATGACATTATTTTAATGCAAGAACCATGTTGGCCGATGTATTGGGTTTATTCGAATGTATATCAAGGTTCAATTATTAAACAACCTTATAATGAAAATTTATTTTTTGATGTATCTGCCTTTATAAAAAAAATCAATTCAATTAAGCCTCGTGTAGTAATTATAGCCAATCCAAATATGCCAACTGGGACTATGATTGACGAAGAAGATATTAAAAAAATCTGCGAGGCTTGTTCTAAAAATGATACATTATTTATAATTGATGAAGCCTATCATCTTTTCTCTTCCTTCAGCTCAATTGATTTAATAAAAGATTTCGAAAACGTAGTTATAGTTAGGACTTTTTCAAAAGCTTTTGGTTTGGCTGGATTAAGAATTGGTTATTGCTTGGCTAATAAAGAAATAATAAATAACTTAATGCTTGTTAGGCCAATAGCTGATGCTAATAACATTGGATTGAAAACAGCTGTTTTTGCTATTGAAAATTTTGATTATGTATCGAAAAGAATTAGTGACTATATTGAAGGCAGGGAATTTCTCTATACTAATTTTACTAAGAATGGCATAAAAACATATAAATCAGATGGTAATTTTTTACTTATTGGCTGTAAATCATTAAATGATGCTAATTTAGCGCTAGAAAAAATTTCTAACAAAAAGTATTTATTAAAAGGCCCTTATTTATCTTACCCATTAGAGAATTTTATAAGAGTTACAATTGGGCCATTAGAACTAATGAAAAAATTTTGGGAAGATTGTTCTGATATAATTAAATCCTCGAGTATATAGAAATAATTGAAAAAGAAAGATAAATTATCAATTGCAATTGTTGGTTGTGGAAGGGTTGCAAGTTTTCATGCATCAGCGATAAAAAAAATAGAAAATTTAAATCTTGTAGCTGTATCTGATATTAATGAATCTAGGCTGCAATCATTTAAGTTTGAATTACCTATTGCAAAATATTCAAATTATAAAGAGATGTTATTTAAACATCCTGATATAGATGTTGTTGCAATTATCACTCCTAGTGGCTGTCATTTTGAGCAGGCAAAAGAAATAATAGAAACATTTCAAAAAAGTGTCGTAATTGAAAAACCAGTCGTAATGAGGCCAAGTGATGGTGAACTACTAATCAAAGCTGCGAGAGAAAATAAAGTTCATATATTTCCTTCTCACCAATATAGATTCAATAAATGTGTACAAAGGATAAAAGAGGCACTTAATAAGGGTGAATTAGGAGATCCTTTTATGGCCACTGTTAGAATGCGATGGTGTAGACCACAAAGATATTATGATATGGATGCATGGAGAGGTACTTATTCCATGGATGGAGGATGTTTTACAAATCAAGGTATTCATCATTTAGATCTTTTGAGATATTTATGCGGAGAGGTAAAAAGGGTAAATGCAATTTTTAAAACGTTTGGTTCAAAGATAGAAGTGGAGGATACAGGAGTAGTGAATTTAGAGTTTGAAAATGGGTCAATTGGTGTTGTAGAAATTACAACTGCTGCAAGACCAGATGATTATGAATCTTCTTTATCAATTTTGGGATCAAGAGGATTAGCAATGTTAGGAGGCTGGGCTACGGATAAATTACTTAAGTTTTCACCTGATCCTAATCAAGAAGAATTATGTAGTGAAAACTTCTCATCAGCATATGGATATGGACATGTTGAAATCTATAAAGGGGTTTATTCCAAAATATGCAAAAAAGAAGCAGAAGCAGTCAAGATGTCAGATGCATTATTAACATTAAGATTTCTGCATTCTTTATATGTAAGTCATGAAAAAAACAAATGGATAGATGTAGCAGATAATGAAGAATCTTGTAAGTTGGGAATCAAGGATGAAAATCTTTTAAAACAATATCGTTTAAATTAAATCAAAATTCAAACAAACTTGAGCATGAGGAAATTAATTATAAGAATTTTAAAAAAACTAATTCGAGATCTAAGCAAAAAAAAACTTAAGGAATTTTCTTCATATCATGAAGCGATTGAATTTTGTGAAAGTAAAACTAAAGGAGCATATGAATCAAAAATCTTCTGCAAATATAGATTTGAAAGCACTGAAAACTTTTTAGATACCGGTGGAAATATTTTGGATTCTCCAAAGATCCAAATATTTTTATTCGGAATTTTATATTTCATGAAAAAGAATAACGGCAAGTGTCCTAAAATTATTGATTATGGAGGTGCTTGTGGTTTATCAATAAAACTTCTCGAAGAAGTTTTTGGAGAGGAAATATATTCAAATTCATGGATAATTGAATCTCCTCAACAGGTAAAGGAATCAAGAGAATGGAGATTTTCTTCTAAATTACAATTCATATCAGATTTGAATAAAGTTATAAAATCTAATTCAATAGATATATTTTTTTCTTCTGGAACAATACAATATCTTGAGAATCCATATAAGCCATTAGAAATAGTAGCAGACTCTCAAATTCCAATAGTAGTCTTAACAAGAAATAATTTTTCCGATAAGAGTTATATTTTTGCACAAGAAACAATTCTTTCTGGTAATTCTCTAGGAGATAGTATTAAGAAATATGGAGATCCAAAGATTTATTATCCTAATACTCCAATTAATAAAAAAAAATTAATAAACATTTTTGAAAAAAGAGGTTATACCATACTCTTAGATAAAAAAAGTAATAATGGTGTGGTAGGGAAAAGTAACTATGGTGGTGATTTAATTTTATTAAAGTCTTTTTAAGGATTAATTATTTCTATAGGGTTATTAGTTTTCTTTTTTTAATCTCAATTATTTTTAAAACATATTGAAAATTCTGAACATAACAAACTTGGTAATTTTTTCTAATATGAATATTCCAAATAAAAAATAATTAAAAAAGTTGATTTACTATTATTAAAATAGGATAATTGAATAACCAATAATCTATTAAATAAAATGTGCGGAATTGGTGGAATTATTGGGAAAAGATCAAAAAATATCGCAAAGAAAATAAATCAAAAACTAAAGCATAGAGGACCTGACTCAAGTGATTATTGGATATCTGAAGAAAATGAATACCCCATAACAATATGTCATACAAGATTATCCATTTTTGATTTATCTAATTCAGGGAAACAACCTTTTTTCTCTAAGGATAAAAGGTTTGTCCTTAGTTATAATGGCGAAATATATAATTTTCTTGAATTAAGAGAGGAGCTTGAGAATAATGGCTGCATATTTCACACAAAAACCGATACGGAAGTTCTACTCCAAGGATTAATAAAGGATGGTCCATCTTTTCAGCTTAAATGTAATGGTATGTGGGCATTTTTCCTTTGGGATAGGAAATTAAAAGAGGGAATAATAGGTAGAGATAGATTTGGAGTTAAGCCACTATATTATTCATTCCTAAATCAGCACTCCTTAATATTTGGTTCAGAAATGAAGGCAATAACTCCCTTCCTAGATTCAATAGCACCTTCAAAACATATAAATGTGTTTATTCAAAATATGTTTAATTATGAATCTACCGAAGAATGCGTGATAAATGGTATAAAAAGACTTAGACCGGGACACTATTTATCATTTAAAAATGGAAAAGTTAATATTTTAAGATACTGGAATACACTAGATTATTTGGTTTTTAAAAATGTTTCTTATTGTGACCAAGTAGAGGAATGGAGAAATCTATTTTTAGATTCAGTACGAATAAGAATGCGTTCTGATGTGGCCATTGGGAGTGCCTTGAGTGGTGGTCTAGATTCAAGCTCTATAGTATCTGCGATGTCGCATATTTCAAGATTAAATAGTGGCAGTAGAGTAAGTAAAGATTGGCAACATGTCTTCTGTTCTTCGTTCCCTGGATCTGAGAATGATGAAACAAAATGGGCAAAAAAGGTTGCCGATAATTTATCAATTCCATTTAATCAAATAATTTTTAACAGTAAAAGCTTGAGCTATTCATTAGAAGACACAATCGCAATGGTTGAAGATCCATATTTAACTATTCCTCAACCTATGCTTAATACTTATAAGGAGGTAAAAGCTAGTGGAGTAAATGTTACTTTAGATGGACACGGTGCAGATGAATTATTTAGTGGATATGGCCATATTAGAAATGCTATTACGAATACATATAATATTAAAAAAATACGAGAACTTATCGCAATTGAGCAATCTACTTTAACAGGCGTATATTCAGAGAAAGAAAAAAAAATAAAAAGAAAGTGGGTTAAATATAAAATCAAAAGTATTTTGAAGAGTTTTAATAATCGCGGCTATAATTTTTTAAGCAAATGCTCGAGAGAATTATTCCCTTCACATAAACTAAGTCCAATCAAAAATGATAGAGATATAGAAGAAAGTCAACAGGGTAAAAATATTTCAAGAATAAATATAATAACAGTTCATTTATTTTCAAATAAATTTAAACTGATTGATATTCAAAAATTTA
>Ga0160422_10001562_pt1 | contig 14313 bp, 28 predicted proteins | sample Fk160mmetaG_FD_108192 | JGI IMG/M metagenome (GOLD analysis project Ga0160422, IMG submission 108192) | Marine microbial communities from the Central Pacific Ocean - Fk160115 60m metaG | ecosystem: Environmental > Aquatic > Marine > Oceanic > Photic zone | place: The Central Pacific Ocean...
ATCTTTATCTGCTGATCCCATTTCAAAATTTCCTGTCACACTGTTATCAGAGACATCATACATTTCTTCGATTTGCTCTTTTTTACGAAACACTCTGTATCGACCAGGTTCTATAACTCTTATCTGGTCATAAACTTTCTCACCAAAATCTCCATCAGGCAATACAGCCTTTTCTGCAATTCGAGCTTGTATAAGATTCCCATAATTAGATTCTCTATCCAGTCTCCAACCATAAAGATTATTTGGATCAACTTCAATCCAATAAGGTCTACGATTCTGTTGTCTTTCTTCCGCAAGACTTAATGCACCAGAAGGAGCAGGATAATCTACAAGAATATGACTTTGACCATAAGTAAGAGAACACATCAATACTCTTCTTGCATATTCATCTAAATCAGAACCACAACCATCAACATCCATTTTGAATGTATCTGTCCAATAAGGATCACCAGTCAATGTAATAGGTTTTCTAAGAACTAAACCTGTAGCTGCTCTTATTAATCTTTGTGTAAAAGGAGAAAATACAGCACGATTTACTCTTGCAAGATATGCATCAAAATCTTCTCTTGGTTCTAATGGTAAAAATGCTTCACTATTTTCTCTTAAATATTCAGTACCTTCTGTTACAGCTTTCATTATTTCCCAACCTTTCATCATATCTAAAACTGCTCTAGTTCTAGTAAAAGGACTATCAATACCACCTACAGAAGTAGATGAAACAATATTGGTTCTAATTGGACCAGGTACAGCATAAGTCATTTCAACACCTCCATCGTTTTAATGCTAACGCCTTTCTTGTAGGTCGGCCTTTTTTATCTTTCAATGGACCAGGCATTCCTTCCATTCGAGCACAGAAACTTTTTCTTCTTTTCTTTTCTGATTCGGTAAGACCTGATTTTTTTGTAACTGGTGCTTTTAAATTACTACCAGTAGCACGATTATATTTACGCCTTCCTTTTGCAGTAAGGCCACCTTTTTTGGATTTCTCTCCTCTACCTATAGATAAACTAACAGATTTACGTTTTCTCATTTGCCCACCTTTGCCTGTGCCTTTTTATGAGCTTGGGTAAAAGTATCTCCTGCTCTCATTCGCCTTTTCATAAACTCCATATGCTTCGCACTATGATGTTCAGAATGTTTTTCTAATAAATTTTTTTGGCGAGTGGTAAGTTTCACTTCTTTTTCTTTTTTTTCTTAGAACGTAGTTTTTTAAGATCAGCAGCCGTGATCTTATCTCGTGGTGGAGCAACAGCAGCAAGTTTTCGTTGCTTTGCTGAATAGGATCCTTTAGGCATTAGAGAGCAGAAGTAATAGCACCAGTTGTTACAAAACTTACTGATACTGTAGAAATATCTCCAACAGTAGAGCTAAATGAAGTTCCTGTAATAATTCCATTAAAACTTAATTTTTTAGAACCTGATGTATCTAAGAAAAGGTTAAATGAAGCATCGCCAGCATCTTCTGTTGTTAATACATCACTAATAATTTCAGCAGTATCATCTCCAGATGTTGCAGTGTAAAGAAGATCAACAGTACCAGAACCAGAAATTAAAGATCCTACATACTTTCTTGATGTATCTCCATGAGCAGTACACTCAAGAGTATCTTTTGTTGTATCTAAAGTCCAAGCTGTTGTAGAAGCTATAGCTCCAACTGATCCAGTTCCGTTATCAAATGATACAGAGCCTTCTTCACCACGAAAAAATGCCATGATTCTAAGAAAATTTTACTTATAACAATATATTACCTTGAAACTGCGTTTTTCACAGTTATTTTTTCTTCTTTTTACGTCTATGTTGATAAGTTATCTTTTTACTGCTTGTTTTTTCTCTTTTAAACCTTGCTTTTTCTGCTGCGGTCATCTCTCCAACTGTCTTAGGTGTCTTACTTGAGATACGTTTACTAGGTCTACACGCAGGATAGCCTCTTTTTTCGCCTTTTGAACGACCACAAGGTTTACCAGTTTTTACGTCAACCCAATTTTCAGCAAACCAACGGGTCAAACCACCCTTTGCTCTTGGATTTGGGCTACTTTTTGCCACGTTTTTTCTCCACTCGGTAAGTACCACCACGTTTTTTGTACTCTCGTACAAGCCACGCATTAGCGTAAGCACTAGGATATACCTTGAACTTACGCTTGGCTTCGGCTTTTACTCTAGCGTAAAGAGCTTTATTTACAGGAACATTCACTACGTTTCTTACCTCCCTTCTTTTTCTTCTTCTTTTTCTTAGTCGTAGAATGGTACATAGTAAGAATTAGGTATCTTAATATATTCTAAACGAAGTTTGCCCTAGTGTCTCTGGTTTTGCAAGATTAAATTGTTGCAGACAAAGATAACCAAAAGCGTCAAAAGCATGATCAACCCCTAAGTTTTTGTTTGGTAAACCTGTATTAGGTGCATATGTAAGAGTTCTAAGTGCTTTTATCAATTCTTTACATCTAGGATGTATTAATGTTCTTCTTTCACCTTCGGCATCATACAAAGCTGTATTAACAGCAGTGATCTTATCTCTGATTCTCCAAGGTGATTTAGGACTCATAACTGTAAAACCATTACGCCTGAGAATTGTATGATCAGTAACACCTACCCCACTTGTCTTTCTTGCACTACCAGTAGGGTCAGGACACGCAATCACTCTTCGATCAACTCCATACCTTCTGACAACTTCCTCAGCAAAATCCCAAGTGGTAGCACCTCCTGTCAGCATGATCTCATCAAAGACATATAGTGTATTATTATGCTTTACAGCACAGATTCCAGCCATAGGGTCAACGTTAAAATCTAGCCCTAATAACAATGGCAGCATATGAAGATCCTCCACTTCCTTGTCAATATTCTCATCACTGAAGCTAACAGCAACCAAACCAGTAAGATTCTCAAAACTAGCCTCAAATTCCTGTCTAAAGGTTCTTGGGTCTAATTGTCCTCTAGCTGCTTCAACTTCTTCTGGTGCAACATTACCCCCTTCAATCGTAGTAAAACTCCACCTCTGCCAATCATCCCATTCCTGTTCACCACAAAAACACCACATATCATAAAACCAACTTGCAGTTCCATCAGGAGTACTAATAAACAATGCCCAACCTTGTTTATCAGCCAAAGCAGGTCTAATAACCTCCGCCCACACATCTCGTTCCATAAAAGCTGCTTCATCTAATACAACACCCGCCAAACTCCTTCCCCTTAACGCCATTGCATTTTCAGTACCCTTCAACTCAATACTTGATCCATTTATCAAATCTATCCTTAAATCTGTTTCATTCTTGCTTTGAATCCAAGTCTTAGGTACTAATCTCTTCAGTTCCTTCCACGCAATATCCTTTGCCATACGATAAGTAGGAGCACAATAGAAATAAACCTCTCCAGGTCTATTGATTGCTCCTCTAAGCAACTCGATACAGGATAAATATGATTTCCCAAACCTTCTTCCAGCAACCAACACCCGAAATCTTTTCTCACTATTAAACACCTCCCCCTGTGCATACCTTAAACTGACCTCATTTAAGCTCATATCTACCTTTTTTTCATAATATTACTCATTTTCTTTCGCATTTCATACTTTTAAGGCTATTATCAGAATAATAACCCCCATCACAACCTTTATCGTGGCTGAATCTTTTATAAATAATCTAAACTACGATCTTCCAGCTCCTCAACGTAAACCTCGTGTACAAAAATATACAGGAGGTTCTAATTCAAGAGCAGTTATAGAAGCTCGTTGCCAACGTTTATACTCAAAACAGCTAGAAGGTAAAACTACCAGACAACTTGTCATAGAACATTCTCAAAAAGAAGGTATATCTCTAGTAACAGGTTGGCAGGATTGGAAAAAAGTTAAAGAGTGGAATGATGAAGATTGGCTTAAAGAAAGAGATAAAATGATTCCTCGTCTTCAAGCAATGCGTATGAGACTCTTCAATAAAGCCATATCAAAAGGTCAATTACAAACAGCTGCACAAATACTCGATAGCCTAGGTAAAGTTGTTGGTGAATCTGTTGAAACTGTTAACATTCAAGCTCCAGAACTTGCAATTCGCATAGAACCAAAGCAATAAAGATTCTCAGAATATATTTAAGTTACCCACGCACGCTCCAGGCCGAAAAAAATTTTGTACCCTACCCCATAGCTATAAAAATAAATAAAAAATTTCTTTAATATCCATAGCAATTATTGACATAATTTGATATCATTAATACATAGGGTTTAATACTTTACTAGTTCTTAAATCCTTTCTAATAACTCTATTTATCTATCTTAGTTAAATATAGTTATTCAAGCTTATAAGCTTTTACAGAGCTAATAAAGCTAAACACATTAAAATTATTCACTTTCATTTAATTAAACCGATGACAAGAACAATTATTTTTCTAAGTTGTTTTTTAATTCTTCTTTGGCAAGGATTGACAATTTCAAACACACTTAAAACAAGATTGGAAGAAAGAACCAATCAAGTACAAACATTATTAAATCAAATCTAATTATGAAGTATTTAAACTCTGAAGAATACAACACTTTAGTTCTAGCCGTTAACGAATCCGCAGATTTTATTGCACATGGAAGAAAGGGAAGAACTAAAGAACAATTTTATAAAACTTTATTTGATAAGTTATTTACTATAACTGAAGATGACTTATTAAAAAAAGAATCAATCAATCATCCAATAACTAACTCTTAATTGAGTTAGTTTTTTTTATTCAAAATTATTTAATTAAACAAATGAAAAAAGTAAGTTTTGAACAATGGAAAAAACACTTTGTTGATGTTCCATTTATAAAAGAGAATTATGATTTATTGGAATCTATGGAAGTTCCAATAGATTGTATAAATCCAAGTATTAATAACAAACATATTGATACTTATCTACCAAGTAAAGAAACAACACCAACTAAATTTATAAGAGTTTTTACATTTGGTAGTTTTTACGAAATTCTAGAGAATGGAGATCATTATTTTTTTCATCCTTATTTATACCCAAATGATTATGATTATATTGGCAAGGATGAAAAAGAAATTGAAAAGAATTTAAAAGATTTATATGGATATGTAATATCAAGTAACCTTTATAAAAAAAACAATTTATTTAATTAAAACAATGAAAACACAAAACACTTATGTATCTTTTCAAGAATGGAAAGAAGACTTTTTTCAAATTGAAAAAAAAGACTTAACAGAAAAAATTTCTGATAAATGGGGAGTATCTCAAGAAATGTTATTTGAAGATACTAAAACAATAAGAATTTATAAATATGGTGGATATTTAGAAATTTTAAATAATGGGTTATTTACTGTTGGATTGGATAGATGTATTTATGAAAGTAAAGAATTAGAAAAAATAGAGAAAGAATTATATAAGTGGTGTAATGGAGAATTGTTTAATTTATATAATGGATGGGCAAGTACTACAAATAATATAGCTAATCAAATTATGCAAGAATGCGAAAAAGATACTGATTACTTATTTGAAATAGTTCATGAATATCTTCAATTATTAGAAGATACACCAATAGGATTAAAAGGAATAAAGGAAACTTTGGAAGAAAGAAATAGTTTTGAAAAAATTTATGAAGTTAAAAAGGAGAATTAAAACAATGAATAAAAAAGAATACGAATATTGGTATGAACATCACAACCCAAAATTTAGCAATCCATTAATAAAAGAATTATTGAATAATTTGGATGGATGGAAAGATTTATCTTGGCATAATGACTGTTTAGCAAGTATTGGAATTGAATTTAAAGAACATCAATTTTTAATTATTCAAGTTCCAAATAGTAAAAATATGAATATTGATGAAGAAGAATTTAATAAATTTTATATTATTTTAAATGGAACTGAAAACGATAATAGATTAAATTATTCAAGTGAAGATATTAAAGAAGTAATAATAAAAGCTAAAGAATTAGAAAAAGAATTTAAAACAAAATAATAATAGTTGCTTAAAGGGATATTATTAATATCCTTTTATGAAACTATTTTATTAGTTTCTTATTCACTTATTTATTTAATTAATTATGAATTCTAAATTATTAGCATTCCTGGAAGATTTAGTTAGTCAAGAAAGGATGATTAAATTTAATGAGAATAAATATCATGAGAATGATATTAGCGAATCATTAAAGGCCGAAAATGAGAGAAAAATTAAATTATGTGATGAAGTTTTAATTGAAATTACAAGACTACAAAACATAGGAGAAATTTAAAAATGATTGATTATTTAGGAGAAATTCTTACTGAAGAAGAAATTAAGTTTCTTTCTGAAATATTATTTGAAGCTTGGTTTAGTTTGGACGTAAGAAATATGAGCTATGAAAAAAGAAAGATGTATACATCAATTAAAAGTAAAATCTCAAAATTAAATAATGGAGAAAATTAAAAATGATTTTAAAAATGTCTAAAGGTAATGCAAAGTTATCAAAAGATACTTTGATATTATCTATATCAGCTGGTATAACCTGCCCAGGAAGTTCGCTTTGTCGAGCATGGGTGACTTTGAAAGATGATAAAAGAGTATTAAACAGAGGTAATGAGAGTTTATTTACTTGCTTTGCCGCTAGTGAAGAATTACGTTATCCTAACGTCTTTAAAAGTAGAAAATATAACTATGATTTAATTAATGGTTATGTTATTAAAAAAGATTTAAAAGGTTTAACTGATTTAATTAATCAATCTATTCAAGCTAATAGAAAAAATATTACTAAAGTCAGGATACATGAGAGCGGGGATTTTTTTAATATTATCTATCTTAAGGCATGGTTAAATGTAGCTCGATTGAATAAGGATTTAAAATTTTATTGTTATAGTAAATCACTTGATTTTTTCTTAGAAGTATTGCTTCCTAACAATTTTTATATGGTAGCCAGCTACGGAAGCCGTCATGATCACCTAATTGATCAAGGTTATTTCCCTAAGTACTCAAAAGTTGTATTTAGTGAAGAAGAAGCAAAGAGACTTAATTTACAAATAGACAAAGATGATAGCTTATGCTTTGGAAGTAAACCTTTTGCATTGTTATTGCACGGGATGCAAGAAAAAAATACACCAAGTGCAGAAGCTTTGAAACTTATTAAACGTAATAAAAAAACTCAAGTTAAAACTATTAAAAAGTCTAATTGGATTGATAAGCTTAATAAATATTATGAACATCCTTATATCATAAAAAAATAAAAAACTAGTTACTGTTTAGATCTTAAGTAATTAATTAAAAGTAAATTAATCAGGATATCTAAGTTTTTATCACTTGATTCAAACTTATTTAACCTGGTTAAGTGCTTTTTAAGCTGTTTATCGTCATAAATTTCATGGTCATGAATGAATTGTTTGATGTAGCTCATATTAGGGCGAATTAGGGCGAAAATTTGATTAGTAAACTAATTATATGATATCATGAATGCATAACTTTATATCATTTAATTATGAATGAAAACAAAAAAACACCTCCTGCTTTAAAAGCTTTATTTGGTGATCAAATAGAATTTCGTGAGACTTCTTTATATGATTCTGATCCTATTCTGAATGAAACAAAGCCAATTACCTGGTTTGATGGTAGAGATTCAACAAGACAACTACCACCAGAATGTATAGCAGATTGTAGTGGATCAGGTGATCATACTAACAATGTTATAGCGTGGATTGAGAGACTTAATTTTGATGGCCCAGTAGATCTTTTTAAAGAACATTTGAAAGAATATGGAGCTTGGGATGATGAGCAATTAGAAGACCATGATGAAAACAAAAAAAGAGTTTTATGGTTATGGGCTAATGATTGTTTTGAGAATCCTGGTGATTATGATTATCTGCATTTAGGAGTTTAGATAAATGAAAGAGACACAAAGTCATTTAATCGTTATGCAACATCGATTAAGCGAATTAATGCCTGAATATCAGGTAACGATTATTAATTTAATTAATCATTTAGCGTCACATAATCATACTTATAGAGAACACGCTATGCAAAGACTTGAAAAGATAGCTAATGAGAATCCCTATGTTGATGATATAGAGGGATTTGAAAAGCTTTTAATCAATGAAGAAACCTGCCCAGAGGATGAAGACTAATGAAAGTATTAAAAAACTCACAGATTAGACTTGAAACTTTAAATCATGCTCTAATTACTGATCCTAATGGTAAAGAATGGAGAATCTCACATTGGGCAGTAGATATTCAAAATATTCATGAAATTTTAGTTGTATGTCACGAAGCACATGGATTAGGTATGGATGAACTTATTGTTACTTGGGATTCTATAAAAGATTGGTCGATACAACTACAAACTGAAGGTTATAGGATTTGTTAAATGACTAATAAAAATGAATCAAGGGATGATTGTATTGCAGCAATTAAAGAATGTATAAAAGATGATTTACAGAAACCTGAGATTATTAAAAAAATGATTGATGATTATCCAGGTGTACATAAATCAACTTTTTATACATATTACGATGTTGCACAGGATCAATTGTCAGATGAAGATTTCGTTTCAGGTGCTTGCATTATTGAAACTGAAAGACAGATTAAAATCCAGCTCAAGAAACGTTTAATTGCAGATCTTGAAAAGGATTATGATACAGAAACTGATCCGACATTAAAACGAAACTTAAGAAATGATTTACTTAAGTTACTTAAACAATTTTAAACACGAATTCGCTAACGAAAATGATTAACAAGTATTACATAACAGAATCAGCAATTATTAAAAAGGTTTATTCTGTTCAAGCTAATTCAGAAGAAGAAGCTAAAGAAAAATTCAATAAAGGAATATGGTTTTCTTTCGCTAGATTTACTGATTCATCTCAAATAGAAAATGTTCAATTTATTCAGGAAGTAGAAAAATGATTGATAACCCACTAGAACAGCAAACTTTAGAAACTTATGACAATCTCTATATCAATGAAAAGTTTGAAGAGCATTGTTCTGATGCTGCTAAAGAATTAGCTAAAGATTATAATCTCAATCCAGATTATTATGAACCTTTTATAGAGTTCTACATTGAAGAATGTAGAGAATCAGATAGAGGTTATTTTTTCGGTGATCAAAAATATATGATCGATCTTTGGTGGGATCACAATAAAGATTTATATGAAACTAAAACACCTTATATAGAGATAAAAAAAGGAACTTCAAAATGACTAACGATTCAGATTATTACGATACTTATGATCGACTTTATAAGGAAGTTATGGAAGAATTTCCAAATATGCAACACAATGATGCTGCTTTATTAGTTTACTCAAGATGGTATGAACTAGATGATAAATTGTTTCCTATGGAGGAGGAATTAAAAAATGACTGAATTTGTACCAGTAACACGTTACTCCAGATGTAAAAGATACTCTGGAGCTACAATAAAATGTCCTAAATGTAATGAATTAGGTCAGATTTATCATTTATCCTGGTCTGCCTTACAATGTCAGAATTGTGAAAATATGATTGATAAATTTGATTGGTTAATAGAAAAGGGTAAGTATTCTAAAACTTAGTTTTTTATATACTGGTTTATAGCAGTTCTAACCTGGTGAGCGATGGGAATTCCTTCTTCATCGCTTTTATCTTTCAAAGCTTCATATTGCTTGATAGTAAAATTGCAAACATATCTGATGTAGTCGGTTTTAGGTCTTGGCATTGATATCAAAATATATGAGATATATATAACATAACATAAAAAAGACTATCAAGCCTAAACCTGATAGCCTTATGGTTTACTGATGAGTAACATCACTCGTGTGCTAGTGACTAATTGCTTATGAATGGGTTAATTACGCCATGAAAAAAGCGTTGACTCCCCAGACATCCTCGATGGGAACTCATAAACATCTTCAATTGAAAGGTAGAAAAAACCATTTAGAGTCATCAACAGAACTTTCTTTTGAAGGAGCAGCAACTAACCTTATTATATATCAGATAACTGATATCAATGTAAATATATATGACATATCATTATATCTTGAATGGCATTTTAAAGAAAAAGAAAAGAACCAAAAGAAAAAGAATATATATATAAGTAAGTATATTTATAATATATATATAATAATTATATATATAATAATAATATATATACATATAGGATAAGGAAAAGAATTTTTCAGATATCTGCTTGACATATAAATAAATATCATCTACTGTCAGTAACAAACACACATATATTTATGTCAAGTAAAAAAGTCTGTATCTGGTTAGAACCTGATCTTTATGAATATCTTAATGAAGCAAGGGGAGAAGAATTATCAGTTCCTCAATACATCAGATTAATTCTTAAACAGAAAAAGAAAAGTTCTGCAAAAAGAAAACCAAAAGTGATTACAGATGGATCTGATCCTTTTTCATCTGCAATTATTTCTGTAAATATGATTCCAGGTGATCTTAAGGAATATGCTGATTTAATTGTTGAATGGTGGGCGGTAAGACATCGCAATAAGGCAACTTGTTCTACAAGCGTTTCAGAGAGGATTTTCAAGAAGTTACGAACATTTCCACCTCAAGGCAAGAAGAATGCTCTTGAAAAGGCAATAGCAGGGGGATGGAAGGATATTTATGAGATAAAGGAATCTAAATTTACAGAAGAGCCAAAAAATAATCATCCTGCATCAAGAGTATTTACAGCTAAAGGTGGTTTTGAATAATGGAAAAACTATTTGATGTTTCTGTAATCAAAACACTGAAAGATGGTATCAAAAAAGGTCGATGGACTCTTAAAGATCTTGATACACCTCCTCCAGGTTGGACAGATTGCGTTAATAACTGTAAAGGCAACCCTGCTTTTCCTCAAGGTTATCAAGGTGTTGAATATAAAAACCTTGCTAGGGTTAAAATACAAAAACCAAAACCAGCTGAAGAAAAAGTAGAACTGACAAACCCAAAAGACTTACCAACTCATTTTTAATTAATCATGAAAACTATCGAAAAACTTCCAAGACTTCCTATCTTCAGAGATGAAGCCACACATAAATATTTCTGTGAGAAGTCAAACAAATGGCTCAAGTATTCAACCACTATGGTCTGTAATGAACTTGATGAAAAAGCAAAGGAAAGTATTGAACATACAAGACACATCTGGCAACCAAGAGGAGAAACTGTTCATAGTTGTTTAGAACAGAAGATGTTAGGTGCTGATGATATTGATATGGGTGAATACGAAGATATTGTTACTCCATTACTTGATCATTATCTATTCAAACATTTCATACCTATGGGAGTTGAATATATGATGAGCAATCCTAATAAGGATGTAGGAGGTCAGCTTGATTTGATTGGATATGATACAGAAACTAAGCAAATTAGATTATTAGATTTAAAAACTAAAGGAAGTACTAAAAGTGGTTTTTACAAACGTGAAAGAGAAGGAACAGTTTATATTTCAGAAATAGATAAATATTGGCAAGAACCTTATTCAACTGATAAACAGTTAGGTTGTTACGTTGAAATGTTAAAACTTAATTGTGATATAGAGCCTGATGTCTGTAATACTATTTGGGCATATCCCGAAGTTTGTATAGTTGGTTCTAATCAGCCTGTGCAAAGATGTAAAGATGCTTGGCAAGAGGCATGGGAAAAGTTTGAAGCTAAACAAGTAGTGTTTTGATATGGGTTATATATATTTACCTTCAACTTCTTCGACAAGTTTTAGAACGGCATTAACAACATTAACTACTTTGACTCCCGAATCAAATCGTTTAGTGTATAAAAATGGTGGATATGAAAACTCAAAAGTTGAAGCTGAAAAACATTATGTTATTTCTGAATCAGAGTTAAAAGCTTTAAAAATACAAGTAGAAGAAAGCAGAATATCTTTCAATGGAAAAACATCTGTAAATTTTTATCCAGAAAGAAAACTAAAAAAAATAAAATCTTTTGATATACAACTAGGTCATGTTTACTTTTTTAAAAGTGCTGGAAGTCATAAAGTAGGCTGTTCTTGTGTAAAAAATATAAAAAATAGAGTTAGATCACAATGTCCTGATGAAGTGATTGCAGTAAGTGAAGCAAGGAAAGATTATAAAGAATTAGAAAAAACAATACACAGGATGTTTGCTAAAAATCAGGTAGGAAGATACGAAATATTTAATGATTTGACAGAAAACGATATACAAAAGATCAAAAGATTGCTAGGAAATACAATAGCCGTAGATATCAAACTAAGAGGAAAAAAATGACAAAGGAGGAAAGAATAGAAGCTGCTCAGAAACGTATCGAGGAGCTAAGAAAACTTATCTCGGAGTGGACTAAACGATGAGATATATACTTGATGTCTCAGGTAGAGACTTGGAACTTATCAAAGCATCTATAGTTAACTTTGAAAGGTCATTGGAGTTGTCATCTCAAGGTGATTTTGATCATCTTATTGATGAACTAAATGATACATATATGAGTCTGAAATTACAGAAAAGTAAACAACTAAAAGCAAAACTTAGAAGAAAGTGGGGAGTAAATACATGAAATCTTTTTACAAAGAATTAGAAAAAGCAAAAAGAACCATAATAAAAAATTTATGGATTCAAAAAGGTATGCTTACTGATCAATGGTTTCGTGAACAGATATCAACAAAAGAATATGTTGTAAGAGATGAAGATTTGAAAAGACGTATAAGGGAACTTGAAGGATAATGTATCTTGATGTATAGTTATATATAAATATATCTATTATTTAATTAAAGATGCCAAAGCCAGCTAGTTTTGATAAAGGTAAAAAAATACCTGATAAAGAATATAAAAAAAGTTAGATGAATATTACGCAGCAAAAGCCAAAGAAAAAAAGAAACATAATCTAAAAAGTATAAAAACAAGTCCGCAACTAAGAAAACGATTGGAGCTTGAATTAAAATCTTTCAAAGGAAGATGTGTAAATAAAAAACTTTTACGCAAAATAAAAAATCTGGCTAAAGAGAAATTTAAAATTTATCCATCTGCTCATGCTAATAACTGGATTAAAGCAGAATATAAAAACAGAGGAGGTTATTTTATTGAGGATAATCTTGATGAACAAATTAAAGAAAGAAGATTAAGAACAAGATTTCATAACTTTGAACTTTATAAAACAATTAGAGATGAAGCAAATAAAAGATTTCATAAAAAATATCCGATAGTTGCAAGAAATAATTGGATATTGAAAGAATATAAACAACGTGGAGGTACATTAAGTAGTGATACTTCAGAACCAACTATTACAACCCCTAGTGGTCAAAGTGTATCAATGGATCAGAATATAGCATTTGAAGAAGGACAATCAGCAGGGCAGTTATTTTTTAATACAAATGATTCAAATCTTTATACTGTCGAAGAAGAAACTAATGAGAGAAAGATAGTTGAACGTAGAGGTGATGCAAAAGAAGGTGACTTATGGATTCATCCAAATACAGGAAATCTAAAAATGAAAGTAGGAGATAAATGGGTAACTGTTAATGATCCAAATGAATTACCTAAAATTAATAATCAGAAAAGAAGAAAAGATTTATCTGAGGCTTTCGCAGAGAAACGTATGAAAGAGAAAACTGAAATAAAAGAAGTAGTGCTTGAAACCAAACCAAAAATTACCAGAGGACAGTTTTTATACAAATACAAATCACCTCAAAACTTTTATTCTTGGCAGGATTTGGCAAGAGAACATATCAATTGCAAATATAGAAGTCAGCAATATATCTATGACTCTCCTGCTTACTATTTAAAAGATGATTTATGTAATTCATTAATACATACCAATATTGACAATCTTGAACTTACAGAGAATCCAAATATAGTAAACCCAAGTTTCTTTTTACTAAATTCAAACAAAGTAAATGAAATCAAATATTCATTTATTGAGTGTCATAGATGGAATAACAAAGAAGCAAAAGATATGTTAATAAATCCAAAAATGAAGTTTGATGTATATGTGAACTTTGTAATCGAACCTAACAAAATTCATTACTATGCATTCAATTGGAACAATCTTAAATCAGTGAAATTTATTCAATTACCAGTAGCTGATGAACTGATCAAAGAACATTTTCAAACTGTTGTTAATTTGATTTTATTGATGAATCAACAGCCAGATATTATTACCGAAGAATATATTCCATCAAAAATTGTACCTTTACAGAAAAAATATAAAGTACAAAGTGATATCAAACCAAGAGCTATTTGTTGGGTAGGAAAAGACTTTACAACAAGGATTGTCAAACTAAAACCAAAACAGGATGAAGATATTTTGGCTGTAACTGGAAATAAAAGAAAGTTAAGACCACATTGGCGAAGAGGTCATTGGCATACAGTATTAAAAGGAGCTAAACGTAAGGAGCGTAAAATGCGATGGTATCAACCAGTTTTTGTACTAGGAAACG
>Ga0160422_10001563_pt1 | contig 14311 bp, 8 predicted proteins | sample Fk160mmetaG_FD_108192 | JGI IMG/M metagenome (GOLD analysis project Ga0160422, IMG submission 108192) | Marine microbial communities from the Central Pacific Ocean - Fk160115 60m metaG | ecosystem: Environmental > Aquatic > Marine > Oceanic > Photic zone | place: The Central Pacific Ocean...
AGGTTACCTCGTACTGGAACATCGACTGGAAAAAATGGGACTACCCGACCGTGCAGCCCGCCCCTATCCCCAACCGCAAAGGCATCTTGACCCACCCCGCTTGGTTGATTGCTCACGCCCAAAACTTGGAGACGGACCCGATCCATCGCGGGAAATGGATTCGTGAAAAGCTGTTGGCCGGGACGATCCCCGACGTGCCGATCACCGTGGATGCGGTTATTCCGCCGGATCATCGAAAGACACTTCGCCAGCGGATGGAAAACCGTACCGGCGCCGAGTACTGTTGGCGTTGCCACCAAAAGATGGATCCGCTGGGCTTTCCCTTCGAACTCTACGATGACTTCGGTCGTTTCCGAACCGAGGAAAGGCTGGAGCACCCCGAAAACCTGCTCCAGGAAGCGAAGCGTGGGGAGGTCAATGCCTTTGGTGCTTCGCTCCCGGTTTACAAGACCTTGCCGGTCGATCCACGTGGAGTGCTCAAAGGGACGGGTGATCCGAAACTGGATGGTGAGGTCGAGGATGCGTTCGACCTGATCGACCGACTCGCGAAATCGGGAAAGGCCCGCCAGTCCATTATCCGCCATGCCTTTCGCTACTTTTTGGGACGCAATGAAACACTCTCGGATTCCAAGACCTTGATTGACGCGGACAAGGCCTACGTTGATAATGGGGGCAGCTTCGACGAAGTGATCGTTTCACTCTTAACATCCGACTCATTTATTTACCGTAAACGCAACTCTGGGGACTAGAAAATGTTGATCAGTCGACGAGAACTTTTAAAGAGAACGGCACTGGGGACCGCCAGCCTGGCGCTGACCCCTTCATTCAACCACCTCTTGGCCGCCCCGGCGAAAGATCAAAGTGCCGGCCTTCACCGATTCGTATTCATCCGCAAGTCCAACGGGAACTTGCCTGTGCAATTCGGTCTTCCATCCTTTTCCGCCGAAGAGCTGAAGAAGCACAAGGAGAAGGAGCCCTTCGAGGCGGACTTGTCCAAGCATGAACTGCCCGACTGGCTGAAAGGCCTGGACGGCCACAAGGAGAACATGACCATTCTGCACGGCATCTCGATGTCGGTCAGCGGGGGCGGGCATTACTCCTACTCCGGTTGCATGGGGGCCTACAAAGCCGGACGCGACATCCTCAGCAACATCAAGTGGGCGACCGTTGACTTCGAGCTGGCCAAGCTGTTTCCGTCTCCCTTCGGTCACGTCGAGATGTCCTTGGCGGTGCCTCACGGACGTGATCACAGGACGGGTATTGTTTCCGGTTATTCCGCTCCGGCGGCTAAACAGCGCAACTACTGTTACGCCGACCCCATGACTGCCTATCAGGAATTGTTCAAGTCCGTCACCAATACCGATGAGGCCGCTTCGGACAGAGCCTTGCTCGATCATCTGCATGATAAGGAAACCCGCCAGCTCAAGGGGCTGGACGGTGATGAGCGTCTCAAGATCAGTGATCAGGTCGATTCGCTCCAGTCGATCCGTGACCGCAGCGCCAAGGTCGAGTCGCTGGGGGCCAAAATCAAGCAACACCTGCCGGAAGTCGATCCCGTCCACGCTGACGGTGGCGCAGATGCAACCCTACCCCAGAAGCAGGCAGCTTTCACCGACGTCATCGTAGGAGCCCTGGCTTCGGGGCTGACCAACGTCGTTACCTATACCATTGACGACCTGGGCACCGACATCACCTCCCTGCCTGAAAACGTACAGAAGACGAGCATCCACCAAATTGGGCATGGCGGCCAGATTTCGGGCGCCGCTAAAATGAGAGACGCCATCAAGACCCACCACATGAAACAGGTCAAAACCTTGGTGACCAAGCTCAAGTCCATTCCCGAGGGCAATGGCTCGATGTTCGACAACACGACGATCATCTACATGCCTGAAACGGGAGCCGGCCATCACGGCCCGGACACGGAGGCGCCGATGGTTCTGATGACCGGAAGGAACTCTAAGCTAGACCTTGCCGGTCGCTACGTCCGCTTGCCGTTTCACGGAACCGAAGGCCACAAGACCTTGAGCAATTGGTACACAACCTTACTCAATGCCTATGGCAACCCGATCGAGCATTACGGTGACCTGGACCTCACCATGCAACGCAATCGCCTCAAGCAAACAGGTGCGATCGACAGGTTCTTGGCCTAAGCCATTGCATGCATCACGGGCTCTTTTTGAAAAGGGGGAGGCTTGCCGCTTTTACCTCGCGAAAGATGCCTACGACGGATGGTCGCAGGGATCACAGGATGGCGGATACATCGTCGTTTACGTCAACGGTATCCAACCGATCAAGAAATAAGATCCGATGATGAAGAAAAACCTTTGGAGCCTCGTTATCCTTCTTTGCTCGAACGTACTTTTGCCGGCCGCCGAAAGACCAAACGTCGTCTTCATCCTCGCCGACGACCTGGGCTATGGAGACGTCAAGGCCTTTGGTGGCAAGAAATCCAAAGTGCCGACTTCACACTTCGACCGCCTCTGCCGGGATGGGATGAAGTTCACCAACGCCCACGTAACCGACTCGGTCTGCGTGCCCAGCCGGACTTCCATCATGACGGGGCGCTACGCCTTTCGCTTCGGCAAAGGGGAACAAGGTGGGCCATGGGGCTTCATCGGCCTGCGCTTCCCGACCAAACAGCATACCGTGGGAAAGATGTTCCGGGCGGGTGGATACTCGACGGGCTACGTTGGGAAATGGCACTTGGGCACACGCATGACCACCAAGGACGGCAAGGTCCAAGGTCCCGAGAACACCGATTTCACCAAGCCCATCCAAATCGGACCCACGGATTATGGCTTCGACCACTGCTTTTTTCTGCCCGGCTCCCTGGACATGTTCCCCTATGCCTACGTCCGGGGAAAGCAATGGCAGGGCCAAGTAACCGCGCAGAAGGGGTGGAGCGCGTTCAACCGGGTTGGGCCTGCCGCCGAGGATTTCCTCGACACCGAGGTTTTGTCCACCTTCTGCGACGAAGCCGGCAAATTCATAAGGAGCGAGGCGAAAAAGGAAAACCCTTTTTTCCTCTTCGTCGGACTTACGGCCCCCCACACGCCCAGTTCGCCCGAACCCGGCTTCGAGGGCAAGAGCCCTGTCGGGGTATACGGGGATTTCGTCATGAACACGGATGCTTGCATCGGCCGGATCAGGCAACACCTCCGCAAGGCCGGCCTAGAGAAGAACACCTTGCTCATGGTTTCTTCGGACCACGGACCGGGCCATTACTCGGGCCCCGAGCGAAAGGCCATCGCCAACCAAATGAAGGTAATGGAGAAGCAGGGACACTTCAGCCGGGGGCAATGGAGGGGATACAAGTTCTCCGGATACGAGGGGGGACTACGAGTCCCCTTTGCCGCGGTTTGGCCGGGCGTCATAAGTCCGGGCACGAAAAACGACGCTCTGGTCGGTCTGGTTGACCTGATGGCAACCTGGGCCGAAGTAGCGGGCGTCAAGCTCGCCCCTTCCTTGGCTCCCGACTCCCTCAGTTTTCTTCCCTATCTCGCAAACAAGAAACCCCTCGTACGCAACCACCTCCTGGCCCGGGGCACGAGGGCGGACGTCTACTACGAAGACAAATGGAAACTAATCCTCGGACCGGGAAGCGGAAGCTCCGGCCCCTTTTTCACGGAACCAAAATCCGAGGACGCCTGGAAGGAGGCCTTGGTCGAATTCGGGAGAACCCCAAAAAACCACAAGGAACTGGAAAATCCAACCTTCGTTCAGCTCTATGATTTGAAGGCCGATCCCGGCGAAACCAAAAACCTTGCCAAGTCTCATTTCGATCAGGTAACAAAAATGATCCGAGCCTACGCGAAGATCGTTGAAGATGGGCGGACCACGCCCGGACCCAAGCTTAGCAACGACCGGCCGCTGAAGATCTTCCGCCCACCCGGCTTTGTTTGGAAGAAATAAATCATTTCCTCCCCTTTCACATTCAACCCGATTCCTCAAACCATGAAATACTTCCTTACTTTCCTTTTCACGGCCTTTCTTTTTCATTCAGTCAGCCTGGCCGACAAGCCGAACGTCGTTTTCTTGATTGCCGACGACGTGTCCCAAGAAGATTTCGGATGCTACGGGCATCCCGTAATCCAAACGCCCAACGTCGATTCCTTGGCCAAACAAGGCATTCGCTTCGACAACGCCTACCTGACGACGAGCAGCTGCAGCCCCACCCGCTGCAGCATCATCACCGGGCGCTATCCTCACAACACGGGGGCTCCCGAGCTACACGTCCGCCTTCCCAAGGAACAAATCCGCTTTCCCGAGCTCCTGCGGGAAGCAGGCTACTACACCGTGCTTTCCGGAAAGAACCACATGTTCGGCAACAAGGACCGGGCCTTTGACCGCATCACCGGCGGAGGGGGCCCCGGCAAGGAGAAGGATTGGGTCGATCACGTCAAGGACCGCCCCAAGGACAAGCCCTTCTTCTTCTGGTTCGCCTCCACCGACGCCCACCGCAGTTGGGCCATCTCCGACGAAGCCCCCGAGTACGATCCCAAGGACGTGATCATCCCGCCCTACACGGTCGACACCGAAATCACCCGGCAGGACCTCGCGGGCTACTACCACGAGGTCAGCCGCTTCGACCATTACGTCGGTCTGGTCACCGCCGAACTGAAGAAGCAGGGGATCCTCGAAAACACCATGATCGTGGTCGCGGCGGACAACGGACGCCCCTTTCCCCGTTGCAAGTCACGCATGTACGACAGCGGGATCAAGACCCCCTGGGTGATCCACTACCCCAAGCTCATCCAAAAATCCTCCGTCACCCCAAGTTTCGTCAGCGTGATCGACCTGAGCGCCACCTGCCTCGAACTCGCAGGAGTCAAGCGGCCCGCCTTCATTCAAGGGAGAAGCTTCCTGCCCATCCTCGAGGATCCGAAGGCCCAAGTGCGTGAAGTCGTTTTTGCCGAGCATAACTGGCACGTTTACAAGAACCACGAGCGGATGGTCCGCTTTGGCGATTATCTTTATATCCGCAACAACTTCCCCAACCAACCGAATCTATGCTACGAATCGGACGACCACTACCCCGCCGGGGCCGAGCTTTGGAAGGCCCATGCCGCAGGCAAGACCAACCCGAGCCAGCAACAGATCTTCGCCAACCCCTGCCCCCCTGAGGAACTCTTCCAAGTCAACCACGACCCCCATCAACTGACCAACTTGGCCGATGACAAGAAGCATGCCAAGGCGCTCAAGCAAGCCCGAACCCTGCTCGCCGCATGGACCAAGCAAACGGGGGATTCCATCCCCGCCAACCCAACCCCCAACCGACACGACCCTCCTAAAATCATGGATGGGAAGATTCTGCCCCCTGGAAAGGCAAAAACAAGGAATCCCCACGCCGAGATGCCCGGAGCTTCCAACAACGCCATGAAGATCAACCATCCCGGTCCGTTGCAATTATAGTATCAGACATGAGAAAACTTCTCGTCGCTCTGCGTATCGCTTTGGGATTTGCGCCCATCTGTCCTCTTCTTTTTGGGGAAGAGACGTTGGATGAGCAAGGCCTTCTCCTTTTCGAGAGCTACTGTTTCGATTGTCACGACGAGGACGTTCAAAAAGGAAACGTCAACATGGCTAAGTTGTTTGACGCCGGCTCTTTTGACGGAACCCTGATGTTCGAAAACCTCATCACGGCAAAAATGCCTCCCAAGAACAAGAAGCAGCCGAGCACCAAGGAGAAGCACGCCATGCTTGATTGGTTGGCCAAGCGCCAAGCAGACCACAAGCCCGACCCCTACCGCAGGATCAGCCGACATGAGTTCGTCCATTCGCTCAACGATCTGCTTGGAATCAAGCTCGACCTGACCGGGGAAATACCGGACGACCGCGGCACTTTCGATTTCGATTCCGACCGGAGGATCAAGCTGACCAAGGAAATGCTCGGATCCTATTTCAAGGTCGCCGATCGAATGCTTGAGTTCGCTTTGCCCTCCGAGGGCTTTGCCCCGGAGCGGATTTGGGTGACCAACAAGATCAAGGACAGCCACAAGACCTACAACGTCTATACCCGGCCATACAAGGAGGGCATTCTTTTCTCCTGGACCCGGGCGAATAACGGAAACAGTTATTCCTTCTTCTACGACAACTTCGATCCGCCCGTCCCCGGCTGGTACGAGCTAACCTTCGACGCCATAAAGATGGGGGGCTTCCCGGAGGACGTCAGCATCGAGGTCTTCGCCGGCAAATACTATTACGCCGACGACCGCCCCCAGCCTCAGCGCCTCCTCGACGTGATCTCCCTCGGCAACCGGGAAATGAAGTCTCATAAGGTTACCGTCTTTCTGCGGCCCGGGGAGAACGTCTCGGTGCACTGTTACTCGAAGCACAACTTCCGTCAAAAAAATGGAAAGCAAGGGGCCTATATCAAGCAGTTGAAAGCCCGCGGTCCGATTCTCGAACAATGGCCCCCGGCTTCCTATAAGCGGGTGTTCGACGACCTGCCGCTCAAGGCCCCACCCCGGGAAGCGAGAGAGGTTTCCGGGTTGCAAACCAATCTCGAGGCCATCGGGGCAGAAGTCACCGTGAGCAGTTTCCAAAAGGGAATGGAAAAAGAAAAGATGCTGGATGGTTCCAACCGGACCTTCTGGCACACACGATTCATGCCGACCCTGGCCCAGCCGCCGCACTACGTCATAATCGAAAACCCGCAGGCCAAGGAAATCAAGGGACTCAATTATGCCACTTGGTCGGGTGGAAACGGCAACGGACAGGTCGAAGCCTACGCCATCCACTTCTCGGACAACGGAAAAGACTGGGGCAAGCCCATCCTTACCGGACCGCTCGAAATCCGCTTGGCCAACGAGCAACCCATTCTCTTTCCTGAGAAAACCACCAAGCGCTTCATCAAGTTTCTCATCACCGACGCCCATACCCTGGACGGCCGATCCCTTGCCTCCGTTGGCAAACTCGACGTCATCACCACCTTGTCCAAGAAAGCAACCAAGTCAAAGGTTGCGGTTTCCTCGCGTTCCCCCGAAGACCTCAAGCTGGTGATCAAGCGCTTCGCAGAGCGTGCCTTTTCCTCCAGTTTGAGCGAAGAAGAGCTCGCTCCTTATCAGCAAGCCAGCCTCGAGGCCCTCAAGGAAGGAGATAGTTTCGTCGAAGCGGCCAAAATCGGCTTGAAGGTGGTCTTGTGCTCACACCGCTTCCTCATGGCTCCCGGCGAGCATGAAAACCAATCCTACGCGCGGGCGACTGCACTGGCCCGGACTTTCTGGCTTTCGGTGCCCGATCAAGAGAGCCTGAAAATTTCCCAAGCGGACAAGCTCGCCATCAAGGACGTTCCCACCCAAGTCGACCGCATGATCAAGGACCCTAGAAGCAGGCGCATGATCCATTCCTTCTGCAACCAGTGGCTGGATCTGCGCTCGTTCGATAACATTGCCCCTTCCCTCAAACTCTACCCCCTCTACAATGATCTTTTGAATCACTACCTCCCTCTCGAGACGGAAGCCTACCTCGATCACTTGATCCGGGAAAACCTGCCCATCGGGCGCTTGATTGACTCCGATTTTTCTTTTCTCAACCAGCGCCTCGCTCAGCATTACGGAATACCCGGCATATATGGCCAGAACCTGCGCAAGGTCTCCTTCGAACCCAAGGTTCCGCGCGGTGGCTTGCTCACCATGGGAAGCGTGCTCAAGGTAACGGCCGACGGTTTCGATACTTCTCCAATTTTGCGCGGCGCCTGGATTTCCAAGAATATCGCGGGCAACACCCTTTCACCGCCCCCCGAGGAAGTCGAGGTGATCGAACCTGAGCACGGCAAGGACGCCGCCACCCTCCGGGAGCAAATCGAAGAACACAAGAAAAGCCAGGCTTGCTACGCCTGCCACAAGAGTATCGACCCCTATGGGTTCGCGCTGGAGAGCTTTGATGCCACCGGTCGGTGGCGGGAACGATACCGGGTCAAGAAACCCCATAAGGCGACCTTCGTCTATCGTCGTTCCGGCTACTTCGAGTTGACAGGCGAGGTCGACCCGTCGGGGGAGATCGCCCAGGAAAAGTTCTGGGATATTTTCGGGCTCAAGAAGATCCTTCTGTCCGACCACAAGAAGATCGCATACAACTTCGTAAAAAAATTCTTCGAGTACGCCAACGGCTACAAGCCCAGGCTGAAAGAGCGACTCGATCTCTTTGCCATAATCCCCGAAGAACCCGAAGAATGCCGAACGAAGGACTTGATCACGAAGACCTTAGTCTATTCCATGGAAAGCCAGTCGGAATGAACGCCATAAGCAGAAAAGACTTTCTCAAGGCCGGGGCCGCCCTACCCCTCGCCCTGCAATCGCTTGACCTGCGGGCAGCCGCCCAACCCAAACCGGCCACTCCGCCCAAGAGGATCATTTTCATCTGCAGCTGCCTCGGTTTCTACGAGCCCTACTTTTTCCCCAAGAAACGGGGAAACCTAGAGACGTCCGACTACCTCAAGGACATGAAGACCTTGGAAAAGATGACGGTCTTCAACAATTTGTATCATCCGGGTATGGACACCAGCAACCACGACTCGGAGAAATCCTTTCTTACGGGAAGCCCGAGTCCGGAATCGCCCACTTTCGTGAACGGCACGTCGCTCGACCAGGTCTTGGCCCGCAAAATGGGTGGAGATACCCGCTTCCCCTTTCTCAACTTCAGCATCTACGACCGGGGTTGGGGAATCTCCTGGAACGACCGGGGTTCCCCCATCCCTCCCATGCACGACGAGTCGAAGATTTTCGAAAAGCTCTTCGAGAAAGAGGACTTTCAAGCCAAGCAGCGCCAACTCAAGAACGACCAAAACATTCTCGACTCCCTTCAGCGGGACATGGCCCAACTACGTAAAAAAGGTTCTCAACCTGGCAAGCTTGACAGCTACAAGGCGGCCATCCGCGATCTGGAAGCCCAGCTTGCCCACGAAAAATTTTGGCTGAACACCGAGAAACCCAAGGTGGAGAAATCCCTCAGCGAAGATTCCGAGTTCGCCTTCTCGACCAAGATCAGGAACCTCTTCGAGCTCGCCAAGCTCGCTTTCCGGACCGATTCGACCCGGGTCATCACCCTCTCCATGGACTGGATCGACGGAGCCATCACGGTGCCTGGCGCCACCGGAGGTTGGCACACCTTGTCTCACCACGGCGGCAAGGCCGACAAGATCGAAAGCTTGAGCAAGATCGAGATCGACACCCTCAGGCACTTCAATCGCTTTCTTTTCGAGATGGACCGGATCAAGGAAGGTGACGGCACTTTGCTCGACCACACCACCGTGGTGATGGGGAGCAACTTCGGCAACGCCTCCAACCACACCTGCAACAACCTCCCCATGATCGTGGCCGGGGGCGGCTATCGCCACCAAGCCCAGACCGTGCTCGAGAAACCGACCCCGCTTTGCAACCTCTACCTCGAATTACTCCATAAGCACGACCTTGACGCAGGCAGTTTCGGCAGCAGCGTCGCGGACATGGGCTTGCTGAAGAGCTGATGCCTCGACTCCACAATCTTCAAGGATGGTTCACATTCCTTTGGGGAGTTCTCTTCTTCGCTGCTTTCTTTCAGTCAATTGCCTCTGCTTACGGAATTGGTTCCGAAAGACCAAACTTTTTGATCATCGTGGTGGACGACATGGGCTATGGGGACTTGAGAAAGTACGAGCACAGCGCCAAGGACGCCCAAACTCCCAATCTCAATGAGCTTGCCTCTCGAGGGACTCTCTATACCCAAGCCTATGTTTCAGCAGCCGTATGCAGTCCGTCACGGGCAGGATGGAATACGGGACGGCACCAGGCTCGTTGGGATCCCAAAAGCGGCTTTAATTGCGGACTGCCCAAAGGCATTCCCACCTTGGCAAGCATCCTCAGGAAAAACGGCTACAAGACGGCCAAGATTGGGAAAAATGATTTTGGGGGCAAAACCTTGCACCGGCAGGACGTTTACGCCTACCCGCTGAATCACGGGTATGATGAGTTTCTCGGGTTTTCCGCCCATGGCTTCGACTATTTCCATTTGTCGAAGGATATACGGAAGAGGACGCCTGATCCCAAGGGACACAGCGCAGCCCTCGGTCCGCTGATGCGAAACCGCGGATATGAGGAATTCAAACCGGACGGAGAGCATGATTGGCAATACCCCTACCTGACCGAGGTCTTTACCGAGGAAGCGATCGACTTCTTGTACGGCAACAAAAACGATCCTTTCCTCCTCACTCTTTCCTACAATTCCCTTCATCACCTGATTCACCAAGTCCCCCCTCGATACGTCATCAACTATGCCGGACTGCAGTCCATTCCACACTGCGATCCCGCCAAGGACGGAAAGTACGAGCAATGGTTCAAGCAGTTCATCACGATCGGCGAAAAAATCAGCGCCAAGCAAATGAGGAACTACTATCTGGCGAATTTGGATTGCCTGGATGAAAACATAGGTGTGCTCATGGATACCTTGGACGAGCTGAAACTGACCGATAACACCATCGTCTTTTTCTTTTCCGACAACGGAGGCGCCCCTACCAACGGGGCGACCAACTTGCCTCTGGCCGGCAGCAAGTTCACCCTATGGGAAGGAGGCATCCGGGTTCCCTTCATCATATCCCGCCCGGGCGACCCGCATGCCGGGCAAACCTCGGACCAAGTGATTTCTAGCCTCGACGTCGTACCCACCTGCCTGGATGCCGCAGGCATAAGGATTCCCACTGATCTCGACGGGAAACCCATCGTGAAATCAGATGAAGCACGAAACCTTTTTTGGCGTTACGGAGCAAACAGTCATGCCGTGCGATCCGGCGATTGGAAACTGCTCCACAACGGTGGCAGGAAGAACCGCAAGCCAACCGGGGGAATCGTTAATCGCTACAAACTCCTCAAAGGAACCCGCCTCTTCAACTTGAAAAACGACCCGGGCGAAAGCAAAGACCTGGCCAAGGAGCGCCCCGAAGTACTAAAGCGCCTGCAGGGCTTGTATGCGAAGTGGTCCGAGGACATCCTTTCCGCCCCCCTAAAAAAGCCCTAGTCAAGGGACGGCAGAATCAATTGGCAGAAGGAATCAGGCGGTTAAGGGCGTCCGCGGAACTTGCCCGCAGCAAGCGAACCACGGAGCTTCCGTCCTCGTGAGGGAACAACCACTGGAAGGGATGAGCAGGAATGACTTCGAAGAACTCAAGGGCCGACCTTTCGTCCTGCCAGCGGGACTCCAGCAACAAGCCCGCCGTACCGTCCGGGAATTCCCAAAGGGCCCATCGGTCTCCGGCCCATTCGCCGGATACGGTCATTACGACGTGCCCTGAATTTTCGACGGCAAGAAAAGGCATCATACCGCCTGCTCCGAGGACGTCGGTAAAATCGGGAGTGGTTTTCGTCAGATCGTCGGCAAAGTTACTTGGAACGGGATCGTACCGCCAGAGAGTCGGATCACGATACCAAAGCGGACGAAAGAACTCGATCGTCGTACGGGGCGGAAAACCTAAAACCAGATCCCCTAGTGGACCCATCGGCCCAACCTTGAAATTCACGAAGTACGGACCGACTTCGGCTGGCAAGGTGTACCAACGATTCAGCAAATTAGTATCTAGCATCCATTCACCAAGCGGGACGAATTCGTCGGGCGGAGGAGCCGAAGTTGAAATGCCAAGGGCTCGGGCATAGCGGACCACGACTACGTTGCGCGTGCCCAGGACAAGTGCCTCCTTGGCCCTTCGGCCGTCTTCGTTTTCCAATGACGGCCCTTTCCGGTCGGCAGGAAGGCCAGCCAAGCCTTGACGAATCATCGCATCGGCAATGGCTCCGACCACCTCGAGACGGACGTAGGGCTGGTCAATGGGAACGGAATCGAGCAAAAGAACCCGGGCTCCGGACTCGTCGGAGACTGCGACGCGCTGGGCGAACTCAAACCCTTGAAGGGCATCAAGCCAATCGGCTTTTTCCGGGAGCACGCCAAGCAACTTGAAGGCCCTGGAACGAAAATCCCGGGTTCCCTCGGGGTAGGTCGACTCCAGTTCCCCTCGTACCATTTTGGCAAAAACCTTAACCGGAGCACGCTCGACCTTGATTGAAGGAACGGGGGTTATCCCAAGGAGCTTTCCGACTTCTCGAACCAAGTCCTCGGGTGTAACGGGAGAGAGGGCGGAAGCCCCCTGTCCCGCCTTGTGTCCGGCAGGCGTTCCATGGCCGGGGGCGCGTTTGGGAGCATCCCCTTCGTGGACAGAGACAACTGCGTTTTCAATAGAGTAAATAAAGCCCTGCTGCTTCCCTTCATGATCACTTCCGGGCAATGAGATCCGAAAAGTGCCGGTAACGTAGGAGGGCTCCTCAATGAAGGAATAGGTACGATTCGGTTCATCTTCGCTGCCTTGGGTAACATAGACGACCTGTCTGAGGTTGGGGGGACTGCAAAAATTGCATCCGACGTAACTTGGCACCATCTGACACCGGCGCATGTCTTCCAAACTATCGAATGGCGCCATGAATCCCACTAGGCTTACTTGACGGCCATCCAGCTTCTTCAAGCTCTCGGGAAACTCGAGCTTCATGTCAATTAAGTCGATGGGGCGTGCCTCTCCAAGGAGCGGGAAATCAACTAATGGAAGATTGGACGCGTTTCCTTCATACTCCGGCCCGGTCTGGCTGTCCGGACCGCATCCGATAACAAGGAGTGGGAAAAGAGATGCAAATTTGAATTTCATGAGATCAGATGGGAAATCGGTTCACTCGGTCAGGTGAAGGTCTTCGATAGGAGTGCGTCGGTAGCAGGAGATTGAAGGGAACAGGGAAGCAATTGCTCCACAACCTGCCATTACTCCAAGGGCAACCAGCTCGGAACTAGGGATCTGCCATGGATTGAGAACAAGTCCAGTGGCGTCGCGAAAAGGCCCGACTGAAAGGGCAAGCCCACCATGTCCTAGGAGCAATCCAACCAAGATGCCTCCACCGGTCAGGAGCAAGCCTTCGGTAAAGACGAGGGCGGCAACTTCTGCGCGGACGGCTCCAATGCTTCGTAAAATGGCAATGTCGCGACGGCGGCGTTCCGCGGCTTGGTGGAGAGTGACCAGAACGGTGAGACAGGAGACTGCCACGACGGCTGCGGCCACCGCAAGCAGAGCTCTCTGCACGGGACCGACAATTCCACGTTGAAAGCGCAGAATCTCGTTAATGGGAATCGCGGCGATGCCATCCGTTTCCTTGCGAATCTCGTCTGCCATCCAAAGACGCAGCCCGGGCGTCTTGAGGCGGACGAGAATTGCGGTTGCCTCACGTTCCTTGCGACCTTCAAGCAAGGCGGTCCCCTGAATTGCGGAATGAAGGCGGTCCTCGGTCTCGTGGATTTCCCACACCGATTCGAGGGTCCCGAAAATGGCTCGATCCTGCGCCGTGCCGGTAGGGGCGAGGATGCCGCTCACGCGGTAAGGAAAGTCGCGATGAACTTCCGCTCCGGGAACCTCAACCAGCCCGTGAGTACCAAAAAAGCTGTCACCAATCCCGAGGCCGCTCGAGGAGGCAACTTGACTGCCCAGAACCACTTCAAAGCGGTCTTCAAAAACTTTGCCTTCCCTAAATCGGAAGAAGGGGTTTCCATTTCTTTCCGGCAGGTCGAAGAATTGTGCTTCCGTACCAACGATACGGTATCCCAAGTAGTTGTCCCCAAGCCCCACGGGAGCTGCCCAAAGAACGCGGGAATCCCGTCGGAGCCTTTCGTAGTCGGCGTAAGGCACGTTTCCCGTGGGTGAGTCGAGGTGATAGACACTGGCCAGTACGAGCTGAAGAGGACTGCCCTTCCCTCCTGCGACAAGGTCATAGAGTCCCGCTTCTCTTGAGAGGGCGCGCTCGGACTCGTGACGGAGGGAAAGCACAGCGCAGACCAAAGCCACGCCAAGCGAAATGCCCGCTACGGTCAGCAACGAGACGAGCCAACGAAACCTAAGATACCGCCAAGCCATGGCGAGGAAACTCATGCCAAAGCTTCCCTCCCTTCAGGCGAAGGACCGGAGGAACTAACAAGTCCCGTGCAGTCAAAGTTAACGGGTAGTTCCGAGGCGAGTTCGGAGTCGTGGGTGACCATGAGGAGGGTACGTCCATTCTCGGAGGCGACTTCGCGCAAGAGAGAGAAGATCTCACGCCCCGTACCGGGATCGAGCGAACCGGTCGGCTCGTCGGCGAGAAGGATTGGCGCGTCCCCAGCGATGGCGCGGGCGATCGCCACACGCTGCCTCTCCCCAACCGAAAGCTGGTCCGGTCGAGCGTGAAGACGATCCCCCAGGCCTACGCGACGGAGGACTTCCGAGGCTCGTTGACCAGTATTCAAGGATTTGCGCGCTCCAAACCGCAGCCCGATGGCGACG
>Ga0160422_10001564_pt1 | contig 14311 bp, 11 predicted proteins | sample Fk160mmetaG_FD_108192 | JGI IMG/M metagenome (GOLD analysis project Ga0160422, IMG submission 108192) | Marine microbial communities from the Central Pacific Ocean - Fk160115 60m metaG | ecosystem: Environmental > Aquatic > Marine > Oceanic > Photic zone | place: The Central Pacific Ocean...
CCTATTATTTGATCTTGATAAACAATTACAGCACCTACTGGAATTTCATCTTCCTCATAAGCTTTCATTGCTTCCTTCAGTGCTATATTCATAAAGTGCTCCTCTCTATTTTTAATTAACTCCATACAGATGTAAGATTATAAAAAAAATGAATGCATTGAACATAAATCTATTAATTTTGTTAAAATCATTATTATGCTAAGGTCACATACATGTGGGGAATTAAGAAAAAAAGATATAAAATCAAATGTTATATTATCTGGTTGGGCACATAAAATTAGAGATAAAGGAAAAGTAATCTGGATTGATATTAGAGATAGATACGGGATTACACAATTAATTTTTGAAGAAGAATTTTCTGGAAAGGATACTTTTCAATTAGCAAAGAAATGTGGACGTGAATATGTAATAAAAATTCGAGGTGAAGTTTCTGAGAGGGTCTCTAAAAATCCTCATATTGAGACAGGTGATATTGAAATAAAAGTTTCTGAAATACAATATTTAAATAAATCAGATGTTCCTCCATTTACAATTGAAGATCAAACTGATGGTGGAGAAGATTTAAGAATGAAATATCGATATCTAGATTTAAGGAGATCCCCACTTCAAAAAAATATTAAGCTAAGGCATTGCCTAATGCAAGAGACAAGAAACTATCTTAATTCCAAAAAGTTTCTTGAAATTGAAACTCCGGTATTGATTAAGTCTACACCAGAAGGCGCTAGAGATTTTATTGTTCCTTCAAGAATGAATTTAGGAGAATTTTATGCTTTACCTCAATCTCCACAGACTTTCAAACAACTTCTTATGGTTTCTGGGTTTGATAAGTATTACCAGCTTGTTAAATGCTTTAGAGATGAAGATTTAAGAGCAGATAGACAACCGGAATTTACGCAAATAGATTGTGAGATGTCATTTGTTGATAGAGAAGATGTTTTAGATAGTTTTGGCGGTTTGATTACTCAATTATTTAAAAATGTATTAAATAAAGACTTAGGTGAAATCCCTATCATGGATTACGATGATGCAATTAAATATTATGGCTCTGATAAGCCTGATTTAAGGTTTGGAATGAAATTTCATGATATCACATCAATTGTTAAAGGGAAAGGGTTTAAAGTATTTGATGACTCTGAGCTAATTTTATCAATTAATATAAAAGGATGTAGTAACTATTCAAGAAAGCAATTAGATGAACTTACTGAATTTGTGAAAACACCTCAGGTCGGCTCGAAAGGTTTAGTTTATATAAAAAATAATGAGGACGGTTCTTTAAAATCTTCAGTTGACAAATTCTATTCCTCTGATGAGCTAAAAATCATTGTTGAAGAAAATAATTGTAATTCTTCAGATTTAATCCTAATTCTAGCAGGAGAAAAGAAACAAACTTTCTCTGCGATGTCATCATTAAGACTACTCATGGGGGATAAATTAAATCTTAGGGACCCTGAAATATTTAATCCAGTTTGGGTTGTTAATTTCCCATTATTTTCATGGGATAAAGAATTAAAAAGATACCATGCAATGCACCATCCTTTCACATCTCCATTAAAAGATGATATTGATCTTCTTAATTCAAATCCTGAAAAAGTTAGAGCTAATGCATACGATCTTGTAATAAACGGTATAGAGATAGGAGGGGGGTCAATTAGAATTCATGAAAGGGATCTTCAAGAGAAAGTTTTTGAGACACTAGGTTTTACGAAAGAAGAGGCAAATAATCAGTTTGGATTTTTACTCGATGCATTTAAATATGGAACGCCACCCCATGGAGGTATAGCTTTTGGCTTTGATAGACTTTGTGCCCTTTTTAGTGGAAAAGAATCTATAAGAGATTTTATTGCATTTCCTAAAAATACATCTGGTAGAGATGTTATGATAAATTCGCCATCACAAATTGATAGGGATCAACTTAAAGAATTAGGATTATAATTTATCTTATCTTCTTTCAATATTTTCAAATAATAGTTTTTCCCATCCTGGTGTATTACTTTTCTCTTCATCTACTATTTTTTTAACATCTTCTAATAGTTCTCTTACATCAAAAATTATTCCATCTTTTATAGTTTTTGATACCCCACCAACCCTTATCACCTCATTGTTTTCAAGCTTTATATCGCCTGTAGCATATAAATATTTTAGATTTTTTAGTGGGTTTTGGTCCATTATTACTAGATCTGCAAGTTTTCCAGTTTCTATTGTCCCAATTTTATCTTCCATTCCAATAGCTTCTGCTGCATGTAAGGTAGCTGCTCTTATCACCTCCATTGGATGAAATCCTGCTTCTCGTAATAACTCTAATTCTTGAATATAACCAAATCCATATAGATTATACATATATCCTGAATCTGCTCCAGCAGTAACTCTACCACCTCTATTTTTATACTCATTTATAAAAGTCATCCATAACTTATAATTTTCTTTCCATATTGTTTCAAGTTCTGTGCCCCAATCATAATAAGCTGCTGCATGTGAATCTCTTGCTGGAAGGAAAAATTTAAGAAGTTTAGGCCTTGTATAATCTTTATGCCATGGTAAGCTACTCGCTCTTTGTACATCTCTAAACACACTATAAGGGACAAAAGTCACATCAATTGTAAAATCTAGTGATATTAACTCATTCATAACGTCATTCCATTTTTTAGAATATGGTTCAGCAGCCTGTTTCCAAAGCTTACCAGCTTCTTCAAATCTATCACCTTCATTCATGTAATTATATTCTAAAGGATAGTTTTGAACTGTTTTATTTTCAAATAACGCTTCAGGTAAACCATACCAGTGTTCCATAGTTGTTAGCCCATTTCTTGCTGTTTCTAGAACATTCATTTCTGCAACATCCATCTGTGCATGATGACATGCAGACCTTAAACCTAATCTTTTATTTTCTTGAAGCGCAGCCTTAAATATATCTGGTCTTGAACCAAAAAATTTTATACCATCAGCACCTCTATCAGCATTTTTCCTTACCCAATTTATAGCTTCTTCTGGGTTATTTATTCCATTTTTTTCACCTTGTCCAAAACTTGTATATGCTAAAATTCTTGGAGCAGTAATACTATTTTTTTTACTTTCCTCTTTCTGGTGAAGAACCCAATCAAGTCCTTGACCGCAAGAAGGATCTCTTATAGTAGTTATTCCATGAGCCATCCACAATTTAAATACATACTCGGCTGAACCCTCTCTTTGTGAAGAAATATGACCATGCATATCAATTAATCCTGGTAGAACATATTTCCCATGGGCATCAATTTCTTTTGCTCCTGGCTTAGCTACAGGTCTTCTGCTTTCTTTAATTTCAAGACCAGGGTAGCCAACATTTCTTATACTTTTAATTATGTTTTTTTCTATTACAATATCTACAGGACCTGTAGGTGGGGCACCATTTCCATTAATAATTGTTGCTCCTCTTATAATTAACTGATTAAAAGGCCCTTCTCCTCTAAATCTTTCTGGAGCTTTTTCAATTTGACATTTAGAATTATGGTAAATGAATAAAGTAAATATTACAAGAAAGATTTTTTTCATACTTTTTAGATTAATGGTATTAAATTTATTTTTTAATTTATGATTTATAACTGAAAATAAAAAATATGTCATTAACATACTCTAAAATGCTACCTCTAGGTACCTTAATTCCAAATTTTAATTTATTAAATGTAATGAACAATAAAGATTTTGATTCCTCAGATATTACTGAAAAAGCAACAGTAATTATGGTAATCTGTAATCATTGTCCTTATGTAATACATTATCATGATGAGATTAAATCAATAATATTAAAATATTTAGATGACATTAACTTTATTGCTATTAGTTCAAACGATGTTATTAATTATCCCCAAGATTCTCCTAAAGAAATGAAAAAATTATTTGATAAATTAAACATTGAAATACCTTACTTGTATGATAAGACTCAAGAAGTAGCTAAATCTTTAATGGCTGAATGTACTCCTGAATTTTATCTGTTTGACAAAACTAGATCTTTGATATACAGGGGGAGATTAGATTCATCATCACCCGGAAACGGAGAAAAAATAACTGGTAAAGATCTTAGAAATGCTTTGGATTGTTCTCTAAGTGGTGAGTATATTGATTCAAATCAATATCCAAGTATGGGATGCAACATAAAATGGATTTAATTAACATTAATTTATTATAAAAAAAATATCTATAATTGCTCTCTATTAAATAAAAATGAATATTATGGAAGGTCAAAAAATAAGATTTAGTGATGGAAAAATTGAGGTATCAAATAATCCAATAATACCTTTTATCGAGGGTGATGGTATAGGTATTGATATTTGGCCTGCTAGTAAAATGGTATTTGATGCAGCTGTTGAGAAGGCTTATGGTGGAGAAAGAAAAATAATATGGAAAGAAGTTTTAGCTGGTGAAAAAGCATTTAAAGAAACCGGTGAATGGTTACCTCAAGAAACACTTGATATATTTAGTGAGTATCTTGTGGGTATTAAAGGGCCATTGACAACGCCTGTTGGGGGAGGTATTACTTCACTTAATGTTGCGCTAAGACAAAAATTAGATTTATTTGCTTGTGTAAGGCCTGTTAGATGGTTTAATGGAACACCATCACCTGTAAAAGATCCTTCAACAACAGATATGGTTATATTCAGAGAAAATACAGAGGATATATATGCAGGCATTGAATTTGAAAAGGGATCGGATGATAACAATAAGCTAAAAAAAATATTAAAAGATAATTTCCCTGAAAGATTTAATAAAATTAGATTTCCAAATACGGTTGGATTAGGGATTAAGCCAATATCAGTCGAAGGTACAAATAGACTTGTAAAATCATCAATTGAATATGCATTAAAACATAAAAGAAGTTCGGTAACATTAGTTCATAAGGGAAATATTATGAAATACACTGAAGGCTCATTTAGGGACTGGGGATATCAGATTGCTAAGGATGAGTTTTCTGCAAAAGATTTGGATGGTGGACCTTGGCAAATAATCGAGAATGGTACTCATAAGTTAATAATTAAAGATGTTATCGCCGATGCTTTTCTACAGCAGATACTTTTAAGACCTAAAGAATATTCTGTTATAGCTACAATGAACCTTAATGGAGATTATATTTCAGATGCTTTAGCTGCAATTGTTGGTGGTATTGGGATTGCTCCAGGTGCTAATATAAATTATCAAACTGGCCATGCAATTTTTGAAGCAACCCATGGTACTGCTCCAAAATATGCTGGTAAAGATAAAGTCAATCCTGGATCAGTTATTCTATCAGGTGCAATGATGTTAGAGCATTTAGGATGGACAGAGGCAAAAGATTTAATACATAAAGGTTTAACAAAATCTATAGAGTCTAAAAAAGTTACATATGATTTTGAAAGACTAATGGATGACGCAACCTTACTTTCTTGCTCTGATTTTAGTAAGGAAATCATCAAAAATATGTAAATTATTCTTATAATTTAATAAAATTTATAATGTCATCTGATAAAGTATACGTTTTTGATACAACTTTAAGAGATGGTGAACAGGTACCTGGTTGCCAACTAAATACTAATGAAAAGGTCGAAATAGCTCTCGATTTAGAGGCTTTAGGTGTTGACATAATTGAGGCTGGTTTTCCTATATCTAGTCCTGGAGATTTTAATTCAGTAGTTGAAATCTCTAAAAATATAGAGAAACCAATTATATGTGCCCTTTCTAGAGCATTAGTTGATGATATTAATATGGCTCATGTTTCTCTTAAAAGTGCTAAAAGAAAAAGACTACATACTGGGATAGGTTCTTCTGACATACATATAAAACATAAGTTTAATTCAACAAGAGAAAAAATTTTAGACCAAGCAATTGCAGCCGTTAAATATGCAAGAAGGTATTTTGATGATATTGAATTTTATCCTGAAGATGCGGGAAGAGCTGATCCAGATTTTTTAGCAAAAATGGTAGAAAAAGTTATTGATGCTGGAGCCACCGTAATTAATATTGCCGATACTACTGGATATAATTTACCTGAAATGTATGGTAACAAAATAAAAAATTTATTTGATAGAGTCCCAAATATTAATAAAGCAATTGTTTCTGTTCATTGTCATAATGATTTAGGATTAGCGACTGCTAATTCAATTGCAGGACTACAGAATGGAGCAAGACAAATTGAAGGAACTATAAATGGAATAGGGGAAAGAGCTGGTAACACCTCTATAGAAGAGGTTGTAATGGCTCTTAAAGCACATCCTGATCTAAATTTATTTACAGATATTGATACAAAAAAAATAATTAAATTAAGTAAAAAAGTTAGTCGAATGATGAATATGCCAGTTCAAAAAAATAAGGCTATAGTTGGAGCAAATGCTTTTGCTCATTCATCTGGTATTCATCAAGATGGTTTTTTAAAAAATAGAGATAATTATGAAATTATTGATCCTGAGGATGTTGGTTTAGATTCCTCATCTATTGATTTGACTGCAAGAAGTGGAAGAGCTGCCTTAAAGCATAGGCTAAGTATTTTAGGTTATGATTTTTCAAAAATTGAATTAGAGACTTTATATGTCAGTTTTATAGAACTAGCTGATGAGAAAAAACTTCTACATGATGAAGATTTAATCCAACTAGTTAAAGAGAAAAATGGCTAAAACATTATTTGATAAAGTATGGGAAGACCATGTGGTAGATTCAATCCCAAATGGACCAAGCATATTATACATTGATAAACACCTTATTCATGAGGTTACAAGCCCTCAGGCATTTGATGGAGTTAAATCAAGAAATATAAATGTTTTTAGACCAGATAGAACAATAGCAACAGCTGATCATAATGTTCCTACAAAAAATCAACACTTACCAATTAAAGAAGAATTATCTAGAAAACAAGTGGAAAAACTTACAATGAATTGTAAGGAACACAATATAAAATTATATGGTTTAGGCCATAAGTATCAAGGAATTGTTCATGTAATTGGACCTGAATTGGGCTTAACTCAACCTGGAATGACTATTGTTTGTGGTGATAGTCATACCTCAACTCACGGAGCTTTTGGTTCTATTGCTTTCGGTATTGGAACTAGTGAAGTGGAGATGGTACTTTCAACTCAGTGTATTCTCCAAAATAAACCTAAGACAATGAGAATAGAGATTAATGGGAAATTAAATTCTGGTGTATATTCTAAAGACTTAATTTTATATATCATATCTAAAATTAGTGCATCGGGAGGAACTGGATATTTTGTTGAGTATGCTGGTACAGCTATTGAATCTCTATCTATGGAGTCAAGAATGACTATATGCAACATGAGTATTGAAATGGGAGCAAGAGGAGGTATGATAGCTCCCGACAGAATAACCTATGAGTATTTAAAGGATAAAGAATTTGCTCCTAGTGGTGAAGAATTGGAAAAAAAAATAAAATATTGGAATACACTTAGATCTGATAATAATGCAAAATATGATAAGGTAATAAAATTTGAAGCTGAGGATATTCAGCCCATGATAACATACGGTACTAATCCAGGAATGGGAATTAAAATTGATGAAAAAATTCCTAATTCGGCTATCAATAGCTCTAAATTTTCTTTTAATAAATCCCTAAATTATATGGGGGTAAATTCTGGAGAGAAACTTAAAAATAAAGAGATTGATTATGTTTTTATAGGAAGTTGTACTAATTCAAGAATAGAAGATCTTAGGGTAGCAGCGAGATTATTAGTAGGTAAAACTATATCACCTAAAGTAAAAGCTTGGGTTATTCCTGGATCCAAATCAGTAGAAAAAGTTGCTATTGATGAGGGTTTAGATCAAATTTTTGTTAAGGCAGGCTTTGAATTTAGACAGCCAGGTTGTTCTGCCTGTTTAGCTATGAATGAGGATAAGATTCCAAAAGGAAAGTATTGCTTATCTACCTCCAATAGGAATTTTGAAGGAAGGCAAGGGCCTGGATCTAGAACTTTTTTATCAAGCCCAGCAACTGCAGCATTATCTGCAATTAGTGGTCGTATATCTGACATAAGAGATTATACATAATATGGAAAAATTTAAAAAAATTATATCAACTATAGCACCGTTAAATATTGAAAATATTGATACAGATCAAATAATTCCTGCAAGATTTTTGAAGTCTGTTTCAAGAGATGGCTTTGGTGAAAATTTATTTAGAGATTGGAGATATGACTCAAGTGGAAACTTAAAAAAAGATTTTGTTCTAAATTCGTTTTCTAATAATACAAAAATTCTTTTAGCAGGTAGAAATTTTGGATGCGGGTCAAGCAGAGAACATGCTGCTTGGGCAATATATGACTACGGTTTTAGAGTTGTTATTAGTAGCTTTTTTGCAGATATTTTTAAAAATAATGCATTAAATAATGGTCTTTTAGTATTTGAATTAGATGAAGAATTAATTCAAAAAATTTTTAAAAAAATATCTAATGAATCAAATATTGAATTTGAAGTTGATTTGGATGATCAAAAATTTTATTCTTTGGACGGAAGTGTTGAAGAATCTTTTCTCATTAATGATTACAATAAAACATGTTTAATCAAAGGATATGATAATATTGACTATATTCTAAGTGTAAAAGATAAAATTTTAAAGTTTGAAAATGACACTGGAAGATAAGAAAATAGCTTTATTAAGTGGTGATGGTATAGGACCAGAAGTAATTGAGGAGTCAGTTAAAGTACTTAATATCATTTCTCAAAATTCAGATATAAACTTTTCCTTTATTGAGGCTCCTATTGGTGCAGGAGCAATTGATCTTTATAGAAATCCATTTCCTGATAAGACTAAAGATATATGTGATAATTGTGATGCTATTTTATTTGGTGCAATTGGAGATCCAAAGTATGATAATAATCCAAAAGCTAAAATAAGACCTGAAGATGGACTTCTTGCAATGAGAAAACATTTAGGGCTTTATGCAAATATTAGGCCTGTTAAAGTATATGACTCTTTAGTAAATTCTTCACCTTTAAAACCCTCGATTTTAAAAAATACTGATTTTATAGTTTTTAGAGAACTAACAGGTGGTATTTACTTTGGAGATAAAGGATTAGATCGAAAGAAATCAATAGCTTTTGATACATGTAAATATACTAAGGAGGAGATTGAAAGAATATCCCATTTAGCATTTAAAGAAGCAAAAAAAAGAAAAAAAATTTTAACATTAGTTGATAAGGCTAATGTTTTAGAGACATCAAGGCTTTGGAGAGAAGTAGTTCAGAATATTTCTAATGAATATAAAGATATAAACGTTCAATATCTTTTTGTAGATAATGCAGCAATGAAAATAATTACAAATCCATCTGATTTCGATGTGATTTTAACTGAAAATATGTTTGGTGATATAATAACTGATGAAGCTTCGGTAATAACAGGATCACTTGGAATGTTACCCTCTGCCTCAATTGGAAATAAAATATCTCTTTTTGAACCCATTCATGGATCTTATCCACAAGCTGCTGGAAAAAATTTAGCTAATCCAATGGCTATGATTCTTTCAGCAAGCATGATGTTAGACCTTGCATTCGGTTTAAAAAAATATTCTGAAATTATAAATAAATCTGTATCAGATGCTTTAGATAAAGGTATTGTTACAGAGGATATTAATCAAGATAAGAATTACCCAACATCATTTGTTGGTGATTGGATATCAAAAAAAGTTGAATTTTATTTAAAAAATTAACTTTTCTTAATAATTCGATTTTTGAAATTTTATGAAAAATGTATTTCTTTGTTTATGAATAAATATATATTCTATTTAATATTTATGATATTTTCATATACATCATATTCTCAAAATGATGATAAGAGAGGTTTATTGATCGATTTATATCCAAACCCTTCAACACAATACATAAATATTAAATTTGAAAATAATAGAATTACAGATGATTTTTTATTAAGTATTCATTCTCTTATTGGAAATAGGGTAGATTTTATTTCTGAAAAAATAGATGATTCTCAAATAAGAATAAACATTGAAAACTTCGATAGAGGTTTTTTCTTTCTCATAGTCGATGATAAAAAAACATCTAGAAGAAAGATTGTTAAATTTTTGAAAAACTAGTTGATAGAGTTTCTAGAATAGTTGTTTTCAAATAATTCCCTATATTTTTTTGAAAGTTCTTGATCAGAGTTTCTGCTATATGCTCGTGCTAATGTATTTAGAGAAACTAGATTTCTTTGAATTTCATATCTATTATTGATATTATTATCATAATAATAATTAAGAATTTCATCAGCTCTTTTACTACTTATCTCAGCTATATTATTTGCTAATTCTAAAGTTTTCATGCCTGCCTTTTCATTTAGATTGATGAGATATTCAACTATTTGTACGGAAAAGTGATCATACATAATTGCTTTATCTGGAATTAGATCTAATGATTTATTTATTACCTCTAATGCTTTATCATATTCTTTCTTATTAATTAACTCCTTAATTAAAGTATTGAAAGTTGATCTATAATTCATTATAAAACCTCTATGGTCTTCTGAAAAATATGCCTTTTCATCATCAAGTCCTCTCCAAAAAGAATTAGACATAAGATTACTATACATTTTCTCTGAGTCGATTAGGCTACCTGAATTTGGGCTAAGTATGGGGAGTAATCTATATGCAAAACCTTCTTGAATTACATTTCTTTTTAACTCTAAACCTATACCATTCAATGAAGTATTATTAAAATAGATTGGTCTTTCCCAGTTATTTGCCTGTAGAAGATCTAAGAAAGCAAGATCTTTCTTCTCTAGACCATTTTTATTACTTTTTAGATTTATAAGTAGTGTGTCTTGGTAATAACTATCAAATTTTCCTAATAAACTTTCTTTGCCTTTACTAGCTAACCAAAATGATTTAGATGGAATAGAATTATAATTACTTACAGATGTAGGAACTTGAATCGCTTTACTATTTCTTTTGACTAGGTTAATATATCCTTTTAGACTTATCGGCCTATTTTGAATCCTACTATCATTTCTGTAAGGTAAGTAATCGTTTAATCCTCCTTGAATATAACTATCTAAACTTACAGAGAAATCAATTTTTTCTGATTTATTCTTTTTACTCATCATCTGTTCTATGTACCAGTCGGTATTAAAATAACTCAGTACTATTACTCTAACATCGGTTCTAAAATTTTCGACCTCTTGAACATACCATAGTGGAAACGTATCATTATCACCACCGGTAAAAAGTATTGAGTTAGGAGCACAAGATGCTAATAGGTTTTTTGCTGAATCAACGGTCAAATATCTATTTGATCTATCATGATCATCCCAATTTTGATTAGCAAGTATTATTGGAGACTGAATTGAAAGTAAAAAACAAATTACTAAGGATAGTTTATCCTTTTTAAAGATTTTTTTAAGAATACTAAATAAAAATAAAGATCCAAATCCAATCCATATTGAGAATGCGTAATACGATCCTGCATATATATAATCTCTTTCTCTTGGTTCAATAGGGGGGCTGTTAAGATATACAACTAATGCTATTCCTGTTAAAATAAATAAAAGCATAACAACATAGAAATTTTTTCTGTCTCTGTAAAATTGGAAGACAAGACCAATAATACCAAGTAAAAGTGGAATCATTAAGTAGTTGTTTCTTGCTTTATTTACTTCAATTTGATAAGGAACCTTATCAAATTTATTCAATAGTCCAAGCCACTTAGCATTCTGAATATCTGATTCTCTACCTGAAAAATTCCATAGAAAATATCTTAAGTACATATGACCAATTTGATACTTGAAAAAGAATTCTAAATTGTCTGAAAAAGTTGGTTTTTGGTTCTTACTTAAATTAGTTATTTCTCTATACCTTTCTATATGATTTGGAGAACTACTATACATCCTCGGAAAAATAGTAGTTCTTTTATCATCATATACATAACTAAATTTTTTTTCTTTTATCTCATATTTATCTTTTCCCTTCTTATAGCTTACCCCAGTTTCTTCTTGTTTTATGACATCAGCATCAAAATACTGTCCTTTAAATAGTGGTCTATATCCATATTGCTCTCTTTTTAAGTATGAAATGAAGTTTAATATATTTTCAGGATTATTTTCATCTATTGGTGGATTATAATTTGACCTTATTAATACAAGGGAATATGATGAATAACCAATTAAAATAAATGTTAACGAAAGTAAAGAAATATTGAGTGTAACTTTTTCTTTCTCTTGTGAAAATTTTAGTAAGTAAATTATTGAGGATAAAAAAACTATAATAAAAAATATTATTCCTGATCCAAAAGGTAGACCAAGAGAATTAACAAAAAACCTTTCTACAAAACTTGCCATTGAAGGTAATCCAGGTATTATTCCTTCAATAATAATACCGATAATTAGTAATGATATAGCTAATGATAATGATATACCTAATAAGGTTATATTTTTATATTTTTTGAAATAAATTATTAAAGCTAGAGCTGGTATCGCTACAAGATTTAATAAGTGTACGCCTATTGAAAGACCCATCATGTATGCAATCAAAATTATCCATTTGTGTTGTTTAATAGGATCTTGGGTTGTTTCCCATCTAAGGATAGCCCAAAACACAAAAGCAGTAAAAAAAGATGACATTGCGTAAACCTCTGCTTCAACTGCAGAAAACCAAAATGAATCAGTGAAAGTAAATGAAATTGCACCAGTAAATCCTGATAATAATATTAAAAAAATATTGATATCATTATTGGGCTTTATAATTTTTGAAGATAAATGAGTTATTGTCCAAAATAAAAATAAAATGGTAAATGCGCTGGCTACAACACTTAAAAAATTAATAGATAACGCAACTAGCTCCGGATTATTAAAAGCAAATAAAGAGAAAAATCTTCCCAATAAAAGGTAAAATGGTGCACCTGGTGGATGTGGGACTTCGAGTTTATTTGATACCGCAATAAATTCACCAGCATCCCAAAAACTTGCTGTATCTTCAACAGTTATCGAATATACAATTAGGGCAATTAAAAAAGATAACCACCCAGTATAATTATTTAAGTTTTTGTAGTTATACATATTAAATCAATTAAGGCGAAAATAAATAAAAATATTATAACCATATTCTTAATGATTCAGTTATTTTGTGATATGGGAAGTAGGATATTTATTTTATTATTTTTTTTATTTACTAGTTTATCTAATCTTCAAATATTTAGTCAGCAAATTGATTCATCAAGTATTTTGACAAATATTGATATTCAAATTGAAGCGACCTCAGCTATTAATAAAATGTATAATTTTGAATTTGATGATGCTGAAAAAGAATTTAGATGGTTAATTAATGAATATCGCAACCATCCCTTACCCGTTTTTCTTTTAGGATTAAGCACTTGGTGGAAGATATATGCTGGTTTAGATAACTTTAATCATAAAGTTCAAGAAAATAATTATTTAGATAAGATATTCTTGGAGTATATGGATAAATCAATTGAATTATCAAAAGAAATTTATAATTCAGGAAATATTGTTGATGGAGCATTCTTTTTATCAGCTTCATACGGATTTAAAGGAAGATTATTATCTGAAAGAAAAAAATGGAGATCTGCAGCGTTTGCAGGAAGAAATGCTATCAAATATCTTAAGGAAATAAGGAAGGATGATATTATGATTCCTGAAATTTCATTTGGAAATGGACTATTTAATTATTACTCAGTATGGATATCAGAAAAGTACCCGATTTTAAAACCAGTTATCAAACTTTTTCCAAAAGGAGATAAATTAAAAGGAATTGAACAACTTGGTATTGCGACAAATAATTCATTCTATACAAGAACAGAAGCTCAGTATTTTTTAATGAGAATATATTCTTCAGAAGGAAAAATTTCTAAATCTTTACAGCTATCTAATTATCTTCATAATTCCTATCCAGATAATTCTATATTTCATAAATACTACACTCAAAATTTATATAGGAGTGGTAAAATAAAACTATTGCTTGATGAATCAAGAATATTATTAAAAAATTTCCAAGAAAATAAGTTTGGTTATAATAAAGATGAAGCGCGTTTAGCACATTTTTTTATTGCTGAAAAAGAAATGTCATTGTTGAATTTTGAAGATGCAATTTTTAATTATAAAAAGTGTATTGAGTATTCAGAGAGTATTGGGAAGAAAAAGGCTGGATATTCAATTTATTCTAATTTTTATTTAGGAAAAATATTTAGTGATTTAAATAAAACAAAACAAGCAAAACTTTATTTCCATGAGGTTATTAAAAATACTAGGAGAAAAGATGAAATTAATATTAGATCAAGGAAATTATTAAGAAAAATAAAATAATATTTTTTTTTTCTTTCTATTATTTAGATTCTCAAAACATATATCAATTTTTTA
>Ga0160422_10001565_pt1 | contig 14310 bp, 14 predicted proteins | sample Fk160mmetaG_FD_108192 | JGI IMG/M metagenome (GOLD analysis project Ga0160422, IMG submission 108192) | Marine microbial communities from the Central Pacific Ocean - Fk160115 60m metaG | ecosystem: Environmental > Aquatic > Marine > Oceanic > Photic zone | place: The Central Pacific Ocean...
ATTCTAAAAAGAGAAAATTATAATCATATTTTTACTTTTTCTGACGATTATAAAATAGTTGGATATGTTCTTGCATACGTAAACTCAAATATTATACACTTTTGGTTTTCATTTTATAACACAGACTTACTTAAAAAATTTCATGTAGGAAAATATATGATGGAACAAATTATTTATTATGCTAAAAAACAAAACATGAAATATGTTTATTTAGGAACTTGCTACGGTGAAAAAGCATTATATAAGGTTAGAGATTTTAAAGGAATTGAGTTTTTTGATGGGTCAAAATGGAATAATCAAATTAACATATTAAAAGAAATGTGTAAAAAAGATATTATTTAATATAAGTATTTGAAAATAAATTTTATGTTCATAAATTATAAATAGAATTAAAAAAATAAAAAGATGACAGAACAAGATATAATTAAGGTAAGAGTACACGACGGAATAGTTGGACTATTATATATAGGATCCATTGCTTTAGCACACGAGTTTGGTTTCAGCTATATATATATTGCATTAGCAGTTGCTATACTTCAAATTTTAAGTCCATTTACTAAGTTTTGCCCTGTTTATACAATTGTAAATAAACTTATGCCTGATACAAAGCCCATACAAAATGGCAGATGATAAAATTAAAAAAGATTCTAATTATCCTAAGAGAGTTTTTGAAGTAATTCAGGAAGAAACCCACTACAAAGAAGAGTCAGAATATTTTTATTATACTGACCCTTCCTTTTTCCACTAAATTTTAATTCTTTTTCTTTTGTTTTTCATCATTATACTATACGTTTAGGTATGATAAAATGTCACTTAATTAAGGAATATATCGAAAAAAAAACACACGTAATTAAAAGATATAATTTAAAAATTATTTGGAGAGATGCATTAAACAAAAATGAATACCAATCGTTCTATATTCATAAAGAATAGTTTTAATGGAATTTATTGATTTGGTTGGTCTTCTAGGAGCTTTTCTGTCTGGCGTCACCTTTTTCCCTCAAGTTTATAGAACATGGAAATTAAAATCTGCTAAGGAAATATCTTTAGCTATGATTTTGATCATACTACTAAGTAATGTAGTATGGCTATTTTACGCTTTTAACAAACAAGATATTGCAATTATATCAGCAAACTTTTTTGTCGGTTCCTGTGCGTTAACCATATTATATTTTAAGTTAAAGTTTAAATAAAACATTTGAAATATTTATTTATAATTCTACTATTAATTATTTCTTGTTCAGAAAAGGAAGAATATATTCTTGACATTTCTTATTATGAGAATTGTGACTTCATAGAAGAAGAAATTTATGAAGTAGATCTATTTGAAGGTTATATTACATTGGAAATGAATTCTGCCTATGTACCTGATTTTAATTTTACAGACTCTTTACTAAGTGATTATTATTATCTAAAATTTTCTAATGATAGTCTTAAAGGAATATATGTGATTACAGACGCTAATGTTAGATATAAAATTAATAAGGTTCAGCCTTATGACTCAGTTTCATTTATAGAATACCCATTTAGTTTTAATATTTCAGGTGAAAAAGCATGTGTATATCTAGATTTGTTAAAAACTGAAAATTGTGATTGCTAGTTTATAATTTTGTTAGCATTATATTTTTCCATCTCACCTTAATTCCTCCACCGTCATGAATTTGTAAAGCAATTGATCCGTTTGCTTTACCAATTTTTTCATCAAAAAGATTAATAATCTCTTGATTATTAATCCAGGTTGTAACCTCATTTTTATAAACTTTAATTTTCATATTATTCCACTCACCCATCCTAACAATATCATCATATTTAGAATCTGGTTTAATTAGCCATCCCCTACCGTATGATTCATATATACCACCTGAATGTAAACCAGGAGGAGCAACTTCTACTTGCCAGCCAGTAATTATTGTTCCTTCAATTGTTGATCTAAAGAAAACACCACTATTTCCATCAGATTCTTGAAAAAATTCTAATTCTAATATATAATCTTTATAAAACTTTTCTGTAGCTAAATATCCATATTTTTTTTCAGGTCCACTTTCACAAATTAATTCGCCATTATTTACATACCATTTTTCAGTACCATATATTTTCCAACCGTTTAGGTTTTTACCATTAAACAATGAGATTTTTTCATTTCCAGTAGAAATATTAATAAAAACAAGTAGAAATAATTGAAAAAAAATCATTAAAATAAAATCAAAAATTAATATTAAAACTCACCCCAAAAACTTCTTTCAATTGAATCTCAGGTAAAGCATTATCATCGTATAATATTTGAATAAGAAGATTTGTAGAAAAATATTTATTTATTGACATTTCTAAACTAAATGTATAATCAACATCAATATTAAGAGGGTCTTCAAGGTAATTCTGAAATAAATTCAGTTTATTTTCTAAAATTATATTTTTCATTATTTCCTTTTTAAAATAAGCTGAAATAATACCCCCAGCTTCAAATCTCCCCATTTTACCTTTTTCTACTCCAAAATAATTTTCACCGTCTAATAGATTTTCGGTAAATATAGAATTAACTCTTATATACCTAGCAGATAAAAGAGCATAGTTAAACCAAAAGTTATCGTCTTTTTTATAAAACATTCCTACTCCAATTTGTGTGTATGCAGGTGATAAAAACTTTGTTGTCAAGTTCCTATCCTGAACACCACTTTGATTCAATGTATACTCATAACCATTGGACCACTGAGACTTTAAGTTAAATAATGCAGAGTATGACCATCTTCCTTTATTTTTTAGCGCTAATAATGAATACACTTCTAATCTATCTTCATTCTTTTTTATACTTTCATCTTGATTTTTAACTAGTCCATAAGCACCATCAAGTCTATTGATCCATTCTAAATCGCCTTTTTTTAAATTAAAATCATAATCTAGTAATAATGTCAGGGACACGTTATTAACACCTCCTGCTATCCAGTTACTATAATGAGATTGATTTAATAAGGTTGTTATTTTACCTTTTGAGATATAATATGAATCTGGTGAAACCCATACTGAATCTTCAAATTTATTAGAAAATCCACTGATTGATATTAAGGAGAAAAATAAAATAAATAGTCTTTTCATAGTATTTAAAATAAAAATAAAATAAGTTCTACATAAATATTCTTTAGCCCTGCCAATTACCAAAATGAAAGGTGCCAGGTTTATCTATTCTTTCAAATGTATGTTCACCAAAACAATCTCTCTGTGCCTGAATTAAATTCATAGGCAATCTAGATGATTTAATAGCATCAAAATAACTCAAAGATGCAAGTAATGAATAAGCTGGTATTTGATTATTAATACAATAAACAGATACTTTTCTAGCAGCATTTACGGTATCATTAATAATTGATGAAATATCTTCATCAAATAAAAGATTACTAAGGTCATTATTCTTTTTAAATGCTTTCATGAAATTTTCAAGTAGTCTAGCTCTTATTATACATCCACCTCTCCAAATTTTACAAATTTCCTCATAATTCAGATCATATGACTTTTCATCTGAAGCTACCTTTAACTGGGATAAACCTTGGGCAAAAGAGATAATAAAACTGAAAATTAGTGATTTCTCTAAATCTGTAGTATTTATGTTTAAATCATTTATTTTATTATTTCCATAAATACTTTCAGCTTTTTCTCTCAAACTTTTAAATGAGGATATTATTCTCATAGAAACTGAAGAATCAATTGTTGGTATGCTAACTCCAAAATCCATTGCGCTCTGAGAAGTCCATTTTCCTGTACCCTTTTGTTTTGCTTTATCAAGAATCATATCTACTAAATCATTACCTGATTCCTTGTCAGAAGCCTTGAATATATCTCTGGTTATTTCAATGAGGTAAGATTCTAAAATACCTTCATTCCATCTTTCAAATACTTCATGTATTTCTTTATTTGATTTTTTCAATCCATACTTCAGTATATGGTAATTCTCTGATATTAACTGCATTATTGCATATTCTATACCATTATGAATCATTTTAACGTAGTGTCCGGATGATGTATTACCTAAATATGTAACACATGGATCTCCATCTACCTTTGCAGATGTAGCTTCAAAAATAGACTTTAAATTACTATAACACTCCTTATCTCCACCAGGCATAATACTTGGACCAAAACGAGCTCCTTTAGAACCTCCTGAAACACCTGCTCCAATAAAGTTAATGTTCTTATCTTTTAAATATAAATACCTTCTATCAGTATCATCATAGTGAGAATTACCCCCATCAATCAAAATATCTCCGTCTTCTAAATAAGGTAAAAATCTTTGTATCATTGAATCCACTGGCTTACCTGCAGGAACAAGAAGCATTATTTTTCTAGGTCTCTTTAATTTTTTAATAAATTCTTCATCAGATTTCGTGCCATCAACCTCATAATCCTTCCCTTCAGTTTTTAATAGTTCAATAGCCTTATCTTTAGAAGACAAACCTATAGTCGAATAACCATTAGAAGCTACATTCAAAATAAAGTTTCTACCCATTACACCTAGACCAACTAATCCAAAATCAAACATATCATTGAAATTTTGACAAATATGATTAATTTTTTTAATAATAAATACTATAAGAATTATTTGTTTAGATATGTTTGTAGCATAATAATGGAAAACAAAATTGTAAATGTTTTAGTAATATTTGGAGCCACAGGAGACCTTGCAAGTAGAAAAATATTTCCAGCAATAAACGAGATATATAATTCTAAAAAACTTCCTGAAAATTTTCATATAATAGGATGCAGTAGAAAAGAAATAAAATCTAATATTTTTAAAGAATTATCCTCTGATTTATTAGAAAAATCTAAATATCTCAAATTAGATCCTACATTAGATAATGATTATAAAGTATTAGTAAAAAATTTAAATAAATTTCAAAATGAATATGATAAGATAAACGTCATTTTCTATCTTTCGACACCACCTAGTGCCTATAAACCAATAATTAAGAACTTAGTTAAAAATTCTTTAAATAAAGAAAGTTCAGGTTACAGAAGAATTATTATAGAAAAACCTTTTGGAAGAAATTTAGAGTCTGCAAAAGAATTAAATACTATCCTTATAAATGGGTTTAATGAAAGTCAAATATTTAGAATTGATCATTACCTTGGAAAAGAAACAGTTCAAAATATATTAGTATCGAGATTCACCAATCTAATATTTAGTGCTTTATGGAATAAAGAATTCATTAGCTATGTAGAAATAACTGCTGCAGAAAGTATTGGAATAAAAGGAAGAGGAGATTATTATGATAATTCAGGAGCAATTAGAGATATGTTCCAAAATCATCTTCTTGAACTACTTTGTCTTGTTGCAATGGAAGAACCAAATAAAAATTCTCCAGAAAGTATCAGAAATGAAAAAATTAATGTTTTAAAGAAAATTAGAAAATTAAATTTTCAAGATGATATAGTGAGAGGGCAATATACTTCGTCTAAGACAGAAAATAAAAAATTTAAAAGTTACAAAGAGAATGAAGGAGTTAAAGAGAATTCTAAAACAGAAACCTTTTTTGCGTGTAAACTTTTTGTAGATAATGATAGGTGGAGAAATATTCCTTTTTTCATTAGAACAGGTAAAAGATTACCAACAAAAGTTACAGAGATTGTAGTAAATTTTAAAAAAAATATAAATGTATTTAGCCCTAATAACGAGACAAATATGTTAATATTTAGACTTCAACCTGATGAAGGCTTACTAGTGAAGTTTAACCTTAAAAGTCCTGGAGAAAAATCAAAAATTATTAATAAAAACATGGAATTTCATTACAAAAACTTAGGAGATGATATAATTGATGATGCATATGAAACATTAATACTTGATGTATTTAAAGGAGATACTATGTTATTTTCTAGAAGTGATTTTGTTGAAAAAGCATGGGAAATTGTGGATCCCATTTTAAATGAAATAAGTAAAAATAATATTAAACTATATGCTTATAAGGCTGGTTCCTGGGGACCGAAGAAATGTGATGATTTATTTAGGAATCAAAATACTTGGAGATACCCATGTAAAAATCTAGTAAATGATGGTGAAATTTGTGAATTATAGTTCATGAATATAAATATATATAAAACAAAAGAAGAGCTTTCAGATAAATTGTCTGACTATATCATTCAAAACCATTTGAATGGATCAATAGCATTATCTGGTGGTAGTACTCCCCTCTTATTGTTTAAGGATTTATCCAAAAAATTAAAAGAGAGAAGGAATTTAAATACAAAATTTTTTTGGGTTGACGAGAGATGTGTACCACCTGAATCTGATGAGAGTAACTATAAAATGGCTAAAGAAAATCTTTTTATAAATAATATTTTTAATTCTCAGAATATATTCCGAATTAAGGGTGAGATTGAACCAGAAAAAGAATTAATTAATTATAATAACATATTAAGTGAAAACTTATTGATAGATAAAAAAATTCCCTCTTTTGATTTAATTATTCTTGGCTTGGGAGATGATGGTCATACTGCATCATTATTTCCACATGAATTTCTAAATTTTAGAAATAAAGAAGATTGTATAATAGCTAGCCACCCATCATCTGGGCAAAAAAGAATTAGTTTATCAGAAAAAATAATTAATAATGCTAAAGAAGTAATATTTCATGTTACTGGATCTGGAAAAAAGTATGTGATTGATGAAATAATTAATAAAAGAGGAAATTATAAATCTTACCCTGCAAGTTATATTAGTCCAAAATCTACTAATTTATCCTGGTACCTAGATTTCGAGGCCTCAGAGATGTTAACAAAATAATAAATGTGTTAAAAGTTTTTAAAAATATAGGACCTGGTATAATTGTGACATCAGCATTTATTGGACCAGGAACAGTCACATTATGTATTTTGTCTGGAATACAATTTGGTTACTCTCTAATTTGGTGTATTATATTTTCAATTATTGCAACGTGTTATCTTCAGGAAATTAGTTCAAGACTAGGAATTATTTCAAGAAAAGGCCTTAGTGAGATCATAACAGATATTGACAATAGTTTTATTAGAAAAATAGCAGTATTATTTATCTTCTTATCTCTATTTATTGGAAACACTGCTTATGAGTCTGGAAATATAAGCGGTACATCTATGGGGCTAGAAACATTTATTGGTAGTACAAGCCTTTACATACTTAATAATGAAATTAATTTAAACCCAATTTTTATAGGGTTTATACTCATACTAATTGTCGGAAATGGCTCCTATAAGGTATTTGAAAAATTTTTAGTGGTACTAGTTTCAATAATGAGTCTTACCTTTATTTTTCTTGCTGTAATTTCTAAACCAAATATTTCTGACCTATTAAATGGATTGGTCCCATCAGTAGACGACAATAACTTTATATATGTAATTGGCTTAATTGGTACAACTGTAGTTCCTTATAATTTATTTCTACACTCTTATGTCTCAAAAAACAAATGGAAAAATACAAAGGATTATAAAAACTCTTTATTTGATACTATAATTTCAATAGTTATTGGAGGAATAATTTCCTTATCAATAATTATTACATCTGCATCAGTATACACTTTGTCTAGTCCTATCGAAGTACAAAATGCTGTAGAATTAGGAAATCAGTTATCCCCAATCCTTGGAGACTTCTCAAAATATTTTATATCTATTGGACTTTTTTGTGCTGGAATTACTTCATCTATTACTGCTCCAATTGCGACTTCATATGCACTTTCTGGAATATTTAAATATAAGGCTAAATGGGAAGACCCATCATTTAAAAAAGTTTCTTATACTGTAATAATAATTGGTATATTATTCTCTTCTTTAAGTTATAAACCTATTGTTATTATTAAGTTTGCTCAATTCATAAATGGTTTATTCTTACCATTAATTGCTGGATTTCTACTTTGGTCAATAAATAAAAGAAAAATAATGGGTGATTTTACTAATTCTAGTATTTACAATTTATTGGGTATTATTATTATTATTATATCATTATTAATAAGTTATAGGAGTTTAATATTATTATGACAAAAAAAATCGATATAAACTGTGATATGGGAGAGTCCTATTATGATAAAAAAATAGGAAATGATTCAAAAATTATGCCTTATATCACATCTTGTAATATTGCTTGTGGTTTTCATGGTGGAGATCCAAATACTATTATAAAAACCATTGAACTAGCTATTAGATATGATGTTAAAATTGGCGCTCATCCTTCTTTTTTTGATTTAGAAGGATTTGGGAGAAGAAAAATGGATTTAGAGTTAAACGAATTAGAATCAATAATTCTTTACCAGGTTTCTGCCTTAAAAGGAATTACTGAATCTTATGGCAAAAAACTTCACCATGTAAAACCACATGGTGCGCTCTATAATATAGCAAGTGTTAATGATGATATAGCTGAAACAATTGTCTTAACAATAAAGAAAATAGATCCTAATTTAAAGCTATACGGTCCATCAAAAATGAAATGGAAAGAAATATCTAAAAAACATAAAATTGAGTATGTATCAGAGGTTTTTTCAGATAGAAATTATAATGATAACTTAACGTTAGTTGATAGAGATAATGAAAATTCAATGATTACTGATATTGATAACTCTATAAATCATTTATCAAGAATGATAGAAAATGGGAAAGTAAAAACAATAAATAAAAAATTTATAGATATCGATGCAGAAACAATCTGTATACATGGTGACCAGCCCAATGCCCACATATTTGCAAAAACTATATACAATACTTTCAAATCTAAAATTGTAAAATGATAAAAATAGTTCCCTCAGGAGACTCTATTATTATTATAAATAATTTAAATAATCTAAAAACTTCAACACTTACTGATTATTTAGAGAAATTAGAATTAAACGAAATAGAAGATATTATCAGTCTAAAAAGTTCTGTAGGTATTCTATTTAATCCTCATAAAATATCATCTAGTGATTTTATTAAAAAAACCAAAAATATTCTTTCTAACAAGAATTTTACTAATAATAACAAAATAAAAACATGGGAAATACCAATTTGTTATGATAAAGATTTTGCAATTGATTTAAATGAAATTTCTACTAAATGTAAAATAGATGTAGATCAGGTAATCAAAAAACATAATAATAAGACCTATGAAGTCGATATAGTAGGATTTTTACCTGGATTTCTTTATCTAGGAAAGTTAGATGACTCCTTACATCTCCCAAGAAAAAATAATCCAAGGACTCATATACCAGAAGGATCGATAGGAATAGCTGGAAATCAAACAGGTATATACAATATAGAAAGTCCTGGCGGATGGAATATAATAGGAAGAACACCACTTAGACTCTTTGATAAATTAAAGAACCCACCAATTAAAATAAAACAGGGTGATAAAATAATCTTTAAGGAGATAACAAAAGAAGAATTTAATAATTATTGATATTGAATAATACAATTGAAATTTTAAGAGCAGGAATTTATTCATCTATTCAAGATTTAAGAAGAGTAGGTTTCAAGAAATATGGTATACCAAAAAGTGGTCCTATGGATGAATATTCTCATATATTAACAAACTGGTTATTAAATAAAGATATTTATTCAGAAACCATTGAAATAACACACTACGGACCCAAAATTAGAATAAATTTTAAAGGTAATATTGCAATATTTGGTTCAAATTGTGATGCTCAATTAAATAATAAAAAAATAAAAATAGGAGTTTCAATAAAAGTTAAAAATGGAGATATATTAGACATAAAAAAATGCATAGATGGAAACAGAGCCTATCTTGGTTTTTCAGGAGAAATGAAATTAAAAAAAGTATTTAAAAGCTTATCAACATATGAAAAAATTAGAATTGGAGGAATTTCAGGAACAAAGCTTAATAAAAATGATACTATTTATTTTAAAAATATAAAAAACCCTAAAATCAAAAATATACCATCATCTTTCATAAAAAGATATGATCAAAATAATATTATAAGAATAATAAAAGGAATGCATTTTAATAAAGTTGATAATGAAAAAAAATTACTTAAGAATGACTTTAATATTTCTCCAAATAGTGACAGAATGGGTTTAAGACTTACAAATAATTCAATTAAACTTAATTGTAATGATGAAATTGAAAGCACAGTTGTTACTAAAGGAACCATTCAAATTCCTAGAGACGGTAACCCAATTATACTAATGAGTGACTCTCAATCAACTGGAGGTTATCCTATTATTGGAAATATTTGTAAAGCTGATATTTCAAAAATTAGTCAGATAAAACCTAATAAAAGTATTAGGTTTAAAATGGTAAGTCTAAGTGAATCAAATAGAGTTCTTCAATATGAAAGAAAAAAATTTGAATCTAAACTAGGTATTGACTTATCAGCCTAACTTATTCTTCAACGTATTAAATTCTGATTTTAACTCTTTTAATCTATATAAAGCATCTTTACCTGGTTTTTGATCAGCTCTACTTAACATTGACTGTAAATATCTTATTTGGTCAATTAACATAGGCTGCATGTAAGTGCCTTCCTTTGTGTTAAGTTCCCTATCAATTGATAAATACTTTTTATTTTTTGGCTTCTTTTCTAACATTTTAGAAACCTTATCCTCAAAAAGCCTAACCTCAGTCATAAAATCTCTAATTTCAAGTAAAATCTTTTCCTGTTCCTCATAAACTTCAGATGTTACATCTTTAATTCTTGGATCTGAAATTATTTCAAAATTTTCAGTGAAAGAATTACCATCTATAGTTAAAATGACTTTATAATGACCTGGTTTAGCCATTGGACCATTTCTGTATGAAAACCTTGCATTTTTATTCCAAGACCCTCTGTGTCTCATGTCCCACTTAAACCTATTTACACCATCAGATTTTGATATATTGCTATTAGAAATGAAAGTAAATTCATTTGTTGACATCTCATAACTCTCAATATTTGTATTATTGTCGATAGACTTATAAGAATTAATTAAATTATTTTCATTGTCCATAATCTGAATTAAAATTTCACCTACTGACTCTTCTGTTATTTTATAATCAATATCAACGGAAGTTCTTGGGTAGCTAACATGATTACTATTTGATGGTCGATTTCTATATCTTATAGTATTTGCAACAGGATATAAAATATCATTATCATTAGAACTGAAGCTTCTCAGATAATTAATATTATCCATTATCCAAAATGATCTTCCCATTGTAGATAAAACAATATCATTTCTATGAATTTTAATATCAGTTATTGGTGTTACTGGTAAATTTTGTTGGAATGACTGCCAACTATTTCCATCATCAAATGAAATAAACATACCAAATTCTGTTCCTGCAAAAAGTAGTCCTTCCCTCTTAGGATCTTCCCTAAGTACTCTCACTGGATAATCAACTGGAATTCCTTTAGTTATAAGATCCCAAGAATTCCCATTATCATAAGTTCGATATATATATGGTCTCCAATCACCTAACTGATACCTAAGAATAGTTACAAATGCCTTAGAGTGATTGTGATGTGAAGGTTCAACAGAATCAACTCTACCTCCTTTTATATTTTTATTTGGAGTAACATTTTTCCAACTTTTTCCAGCATCAGTTGTTATATGTACAGGTCCATCATTTGCTCCAACCCAAATAATGCCTTTTTTTAATGGTGATTCTCTAACAGAATAAATAGTACTATAAAACTCCTCACCAGTTATATCTCTAGTTATGGGTGAACCAGAAATAACTTGTTTATCTGATTCAAAAGCTGTTAGATCAGGAGATATTGTCTCCCACGTAACTCCGTCATCATTTGTAACATGAAGGAACTGTGAGGCGTGGTAAATAACATCAGGATCATGCGGTGATACGTGTATTGGCGAAACTCTCTGAAATCTATATTTAAGGTCTTTAGGATTGTGGCCATACATATTAGATGCACCTACGTAATACTGCTTTTCTTGTCCAGTAATTTTATTAAACACTCCAAATCTTCCTTTACAATTTGAGTAGACAATATTTGGATTCCCTGGTTTTGGAACAGCAGGACCTGTCTCACAACCACCTGTATTAGTAATATAAGCATTTGGTCCAGCCTGAAGACCATAAGGAGGTAAACTAGGTACGGATACTGTTGAATAATTATCTTGCTGACCACCATATAGCCAATATGGATACTGATCATCAACTTCTACTTGATATATCTCTGCAGTAGGTTGATTAAATTGAGTGGTCCATGTCTTCCCAGAATTAAATGTAATATTGGCACCGCCATCATTTGACTGAATCCATACTGATGTATCTGAAGGATTTATCCATATATCATGGTTATCACCATGAGGTGTAGAATAAGACTTCCAAGTTTCTCCAGCATCTTTAGAAATCATAAACCTATTAGCACTTGAATATAATATATCAGAATTTAATGGGTTAGCTTCAACATTTAAGTAGTAGAATGGTCTATTAACAAGCTCTTCCCTATTATTCATATGTTTAAATGATACACCTCTATCTTCAGATTTATATAAACCTCCCTTATTATCAGACGCTTCAACCATGACAAATAATCTATTTGGGTTTGATTTAGATACTGCAAAATCAATTTTTCCTATGTACTTACTATCAAAACCTAAATCTATTTTATTCCAAGTCTTTCCAGCATCAACAGATTTATATGCTCCTCCATTAGTTGAACCACTAATAATAGTCCATGGTTTTCTCTCTGCTCTCCATGAAGCGGCATATAAAGTGTTAGGGTTATCAGGTGCAAATTCTACATCAACAATACCAATAGAGTCTGATAAGTAAAGTATTTTATCCCATGATTTACCACCATCTATACTTTTATATAGACCCCTATCTTCATTATTTTTAAATGGTTGACCTATTGCAGCAACATATAAAATATTTGGATCATCTGGGTGTATTTCTACTGCACCAATTTGACCAACATTTTCTAGTCCTATATGATCCCAGGTTTTACCTGCATCTTCAGATTTATAAATTCCTTTTCCAACAATAATATTTGATCTTAAACCATCTGAACCAGTTCCTACATAAACAATATCAGGATTTTTTTGATATACGTTAATAGCACCAATTGAAGGTGACTTAAAATATCCATCTGATATGTTATACCAGTTATTTCCAAAATCTGATGTTTTCCAAACTCCTCCTCCTGTTGTACCCATATAAAATACATTTTTTTGTGATTCTACACCATGAACTGTAGTAACTCTACCTCCCCTTGTTGGTCCAACATTTCTATATTTCAAATTTTTTATAACATCCTTAATATTATTATTTGATTCAATGAAAGAAGCATCTGAATTAAATGATATTGTTAGAATGAGAATGATTTTTAATAAGTTTTTCATACTATTTTGTTAATTGTTCATAAACTGCGTTTGTTATCATAATATCTTGTACTGCCACTCCAGTTAAGTCAGCAACTGTAATTTCGTCATTATTTTTTCTTAATTTTTTATTTGAAGAAATTATCTCTCCAATTTCTATGAGATCATTTTTATTTATAAGGTTTCTATCAAGAGCATTTTTAGTTTCTCCTCTCTCTAAACATTGAGGAATACTATCAACTACCACGGCATCAGCTATATTTAAAATTTCTGAATCTAATTCTCTTTTATCAGGTGTATCAGATCCCATAGCCGTAATATGAGTCCCTTTTTTTATGTCTTTCTTATAAATAAGTGATTCATTAGCATTTGTTGTTGTAACAATCAAATTTGATTTTTCACATAATTCTTTAGAATTATTAGCAACATTTATGTTGAAGCCATGAGATTTCATATCTTCAATATACTTAGAAATTTTTTCTTTAGATCTTCCTAAAACAATAGCTTCTCTACAATTAGTAACCATTTTTAGATATTCTAATTGCATCCTAGCCTGAATTCCGGTACCAATAATACCAATACTTTTTACATTAGTTGGTGCTAAATATTTAGCACAAATAGCACCTGCAACAGCAGTCCTTACATTAGTTAAATAACCCTCATCATGTAAAACACACTTAAGATAGCCTGTTTTATTATCAAACATTACCATAACACCATGACTTGAGGATAAACCAACTTTATAATTTTGTGAAAACCCTGATGCAATCTTAACAACATAATTATCCTGATTTTTTATGTATCCATACTTAATATGAACATCTCCAGGAGGTTCATCAAATAATAACTCTCCCACAGGTGGAACAACAGAATTTCCTTTAGAATATTCAACAAAACCTTTCTCAATAGATTCTAATAAATTGATATTTTTAAGAGTCTTTACAATTTGATCTTTTGTATAAAATTTAGAATTCATAGTATCTTATTTAATGTATCTGAACCAATATTACCACCACAAATTATAATTGCAACATTTTTATC